>Ga0210044_10000158_pt1 | contig 95567 bp, 90 predicted proteins | sample CryGey13umfilter_2_FD_183959 | JGI IMG/M metagenome (GOLD analysis project Ga0210044, IMG submission 183959) | Groundwater microbial communities from aquifer in Utah, USA - Crystal Geyser 4/9/14 3 um filter (SPAdes) (version 2) | ecosystem: Environmental > Aquatic > Deep subsurface >... | reverse complement strand
TACAGCGCGCGCATTGTGGGCGACATCAAACTGGCGCGCCCCATGAAAATTGTGGTGGACTGCGGCAATGGCATCGCCGGAGCCTCGGCGCCGGGCATTTTGCGCGCCATTGGTTGCGAGGTGACCGAACTGTTCAGCGAGGTTGATGGCAACTTTCCCAACCACCATCCGGACCCGAGCAAGCCCGAGAATTTGCGCGATGTGATGGCCGCGCTCAAGGCGGGTGACGCCGAACTTGGCCTGGCCTTTGACGGTGATGGCGACCGCTTGGGTATCGTCACCAAAGACGGCAACACCATTTACCCGGACCGCCAGATGATGCTGTTTGCCCGCGATGTGTTGACGCGCGCCCCTGGTGGCACCATCTTGTTCGACGTGAAATGCTCACAGCGTCTGGCGCCGGCCATCGTGGCAGCGGGTGGCGTACCGATGATGTTCAAGACCGGCCATTCGTTGATCAAGGCCAAGATGAAAGAAATCGACTCGCCGCTGGGCGGTGAGATGAGTGGCCACATCTTCTTCAAGGAGCGCTGGTACGGCTTTGACGACGGCACCTATGCCGGTTGCCGTCTGCTGGAAATTTTGAGCCAGTCGCCTGACGCCAACGCGGTGCTGAACGCTTTGCCGTCCAGCTTTTCAACCCCCGAACTCAACGTGAAATGCGCCGAGGGCCAGCCCCCGCTACTGGTGGCGCAACTGGTTGCTGCCGTCAATTTTCCGGCGCCGGCCACGCTCAATACCATTGATGGCTTGCGCGTGGACTGGCCTGATGGCTTCGGTCTGATTCGCGCCTCCAACACCACGCCAGTGCTGGTGTTGCGCTTCGAGGGCCACACACCTGAGGCGCTGGCACGTATCCAGCGCGACATGATGGCGCTGTTGCAACAGGTGCTACCCGGTGCGGTGACAGACGAGGCGGCGCATTGAAGATTTTGATCGTCAAGCTGTCATCGCTTGGCGACGTGGTGCACGCCATGCCAGCCGTGCAAGACATGCTGCGCGCCATGCCCGACGCGCAAATCGACTGGGTGGTGGAGCGCGGGTTTGCGCCGCTGGTGCAGCGCTGCCAGGGCGTGCACCGCGTGATTGCCTGTGAGCTGCGGCGCTGGCGCAAGGCTCCCCTGAACCATGACACACGCCGCGCATGGACAGCCTTCAAAGCCGAACTGCAGCAGCAAGCCTACGACGCGGTGATCGACTTGCAGGGCCTGACCAAGTCTGCTCTGATCGCCTGGCTAGCGCGCCTTGCTGACGGCGGCAAGCGTTATGGCCTGGCCAACCAGACCGAGGGCTCCAGCTTTGAGGCCCCCGCGCGTTGGGTGGCGCATGATGCCATTACGCTGCCAGCGCATAGCCACGCCGTAACGCGCTCGCGCGAACTGTGTGCGCAGGCGCTGCATTACCGCTTGCCTGATGTGTTGGTATTCGGGCTGGTGGCGCGGCCATCAAGTCCACCGCACCTTGGCAATGATCATGAACAAGAAGCGGGTTTGGCAACTTGGCGCGAAGGCGAATTACGCGGCACGGTGGCGCTGGTGCACGGCACATCACGCGCCGACAAGGAGTGGCCGCTGGCGCACTGGCGCGAATTGGCGCAGCGGCTCAATGACACCGGTTTTGACGTGGGTTTGCCGCATGGCAGCCCGGCCGAGCAGCAAACGGCGCATGACATCGCTCACGGCCTGGCGCACGCCCGGGTGTGGCCGCGCCTGTCGCTCGACGCGCTCACCGATGCGCTGGCCACTTGCAGTGGCGTGATCGGGGTGGACAGCGGCCTGAGCCACATCGCGGTGGCGCTGGACTTGCCGCATGTGCAGATTTACAACTTTGACACCGCCTGGCGCACCGGCCCGCTGGTTGGCCCTGGTACTGACTCCTGTGGGGGAGACTTCAGTCCGCCATGGTCGACTGAAGTCGAGCCCGCAAAACTTCAAAAATCAGTGCGCCAGTGCAGCGTGTTTGCCCAGCCCACACCCTCGGTCGATGCCGTCTGGCAAACCTGGCTGGGGGTTTTTTCAAACGCGCCGCTTGCATGACGCGCTGGTTCTATTCCTGGTTCATGTGGCTGGCGCAGCCGCTGCTCAGGCGCAAACTGGCGCGCCGCAGCGTGCAGGAACCTGGCTATGGTCAATTTGTCGAAGAGCGTTTTGGCCGTTACAAGCAATTGGTGCCAGTCCACAACGGCCCGACTCTCTGGATTCACGCCGTGTCGTTGGGCGAGACCCGCGCCGCTGCCGTGCTGGTGACGGCACTGCGCCAACAGTTGCCGAAAATGCGTTTGCTGCTCACCCATGGCACCGCGACCGGACGTGCTGAAGGCCTGAAGCTGCTGAAAGACGGCGACTTGCAAACCTGGCAACCGTGGGATACCCCGGCTGCGGTGCGGCGCTTTTTGTCGCATTTCAAACCTGATCTGGGCATTCTGATGGAAACAGAGGTCTGGCCGAATCTGGTGACGGATTGCGACTACCTGGGCGTGCCGCTGATGCTGGTCAATGCGCGGCTCAGTGACAAGTCTTTGCGCAAGACACAGCGCCTGGCCTGGCTGGCGCGTCCGGCGTATGCCGCGCTGGCTGCCGTCTGGGCGCAAACCCCGCAGGATGCGCAGCGGCTGCAGTTTTTGGGTGCGAGGGTACAGGGCGTGCTGGGCAACCTCAAGTTTGATGCCGCACCCAATGCCGACCAACTGTCACATGGGCGCTCCTGGCGCGCGCAACTTGCCCGACCAGTGGTGATGTTCGCCAGCTCGCGCGAGGGCGAAGAACTGGCGCTGCTGGAGCTCCTGAGCCGTCGCTGCGAGCGTGCTGAATCTGGTCCGGTTCAGCACGCTGACCATGACCATGACCTCGTCGCGGCGAGAGAAGTGCGGCAGTCCATGCATTCAGAGGTCATGGATTGCGTTACTTCGTTCGCCATGACAGGAGTTGAAAACGTGCAGTGGCTGATCGTGCCGCGCCATCCGCAGCGCTTTGATGCTGTGGCGGCGCTGATCGAGTCCCATGGCTTTGTCGTGCAGCGGCGTAGCCGTTGGGGGCAGGGCGGGCCGGTTGCGCCTGATACCGCGACGCCCACGATCTGGCTTGGCGATTCTTTGGGTGAAATGGCGCTGTATTACGGCTTGGCGGACGCGGCCTTGCTGGGCGGCAGTTTCGAGCCGCTGGGTGGCCAAAACCTGATCGAGGCCGCCGCCTGTGGGTGCCCGGTGGTGATGGGGCCGCACACCTTCAACTTTGCTGCAGCCGCCGAGCAGGCGCTGGCTGCGGGTGCCGCGCAGCGGGTTCAGGACTTAACGCAGGGCGTGGTTGCTGCAAGTGGCATTGCGCTCAATCCGGCGCTGCATCGGACCATGGTGCAAGCCAGTGCCGACCTGTTTGGACAAAACCGGGGTGCCGTCGAGCGGACCGTTCGGGCGGTGCGACAACTACTTGATCAGCAAGATGTTGATGGCGTTTAAGTCGTCAGCCGTGAGCGTGCCGTTGGCCTGGCGCAGCTTGAGGGTGGCCAGCAACACGTCGTAGCGTGCTTTGGCCAGCTTGGCCTTGGTGTCGAACAAGGCGGTCTGGGCGTTGAGCACATCGATGTTGATGCGCACGCCCACCTGATAACCGAGTTGGGTGGCATCGAGCGCGCTCTGGCTGGAGGCCTCGGCGGCTTCCAGCGCCTTGACCTGGCCCAGACCAGATTCAACGCCAAAAAACGCGGTGCGCGTGGCTTGCGCCACATTGCGCTTGGCGGCTTCGAGGTCGCTGCGCGACTTGTCCTCCAGGGACAGTGTTTCCTTGATGCGGTTCTGGATGGCAAAGCCGGCAAAAAGTGGCCAATTCAAGCCCAAACCCACTTGAGCCACGTTGGTGCGGTAATCCTGTGCAAAGTTAGATGAGCCATTGTTGAGCGTCACGTTGTAGCTACCCGTGAGGTCAAGCGTGGGCTTGTTGCCGGCTTGTGCTTTTTGCGTTTCGAGCTGGGCGACTTCCAGACCCAATTGGGCTTGGCGCACGGCCGGGCTCTGTTGCTCAGACTCTGCTACCCAAGCGTTCACATCGTTGGGTATCACCGGCGCAATCACCACCGGCACCGTCAACGGCTTAGGCTCGGCGCGGTCTTTGCCGGTGAGCTGATCGAGTGCCACCTTTTTAACACGCAAGTCGTTTTCCGCAGCAATTTCCTGCGCCAGCACCAGGTCGAAACGGGCCTGGGCCTCGCGAGTGTCGGTGATGGTGGCGGTGCCAACCTCGAAATTGCGCTTGGCTGAAGCCAGTTGCTCGGATACGGCAGACTTTTGCGCTTTCACAAAATCCACGTTGTCACCAGCGGCCAGCACATCGAAGTAGGCTTGGCTGACGCGCACGATCAAATCCTGGTCTGCGGTTTGCAGTTGTGCCCTGGCGACCTCAGCAGATTTTTTGCCCTGGGCCGCTGCGGCGACATTGGCGGGTCGGTACAGCGGATGGCTGGCGCTCACGGTGGCATTTTGGTTACCGTAGGTGCGCTCAAATTCTGCAACGTCACTGGTGATGTTGATCCGGTTCGCACCGAGCCCAAGGTTGACGCTGGGCAGCAACCCGGCTTTGGCTTGCTCCGCTTTGAATAAATTGGCTTCATACAGTGACCTGGCCGACTGGTAACTGGCATCAAAGCTGCGCGCCGCATCATAGAGTTCCACCAGGCTTTGTGCCTGTGCGGGCAGCACGAAGGCGGCGGTCATGGCCAGGGCGAGGGGGAGTTGACGCAAGTTCATCATGATGTGCCTGAGGTAGGGTGCCAATAAAAAGCCGAATCAGTAGCGCGGCACGCTTGGATCCACTTCGGAAGACCAGGCGTTGATACCGCCCGCCACATTGGCCACGTGCTTGAAGCCGCGTGCTTTCAGGAAGTTGGCCACCTGCATGCTGCGCGCGCCATGGTGACATAGGCAGGCCACGGGCTGGTCGGGATCGAGCTCATTGAGGCGTGGCGGGATCACGCCCATCGGGATGGTGATGAGTTCGAAGCCATCGGCCTTGATGCTTGCGGTGCGCAGCTCATGGGGCTCGCGAACGTCGAGTACCACCGGATTGCCATGGCCGCGCACGGCGTCGAGCCAGTCTTTGAGTTGAATCGGGCGAACTTGTGTGACCATATTTAAAACTTGAAAGTGTCTGGGTGCGGGAAGTTGAGCAGGCGCGGCGCGTTGTCGTCCCACTGCTCAACACTGTTGAAATTGGTTTCGCTGGTGCGGGTCACTATCTGCGCGTGCATGATGGGTTCGTCGCCCACGATCGCAATCAGACGACCACCCACCTTGAGCAGATTCAGCAGGGACTGTGGTACTTCAGCCACTGAGCCGCCAAGCACGATCACGTCAAAAGGCGCCTCGGCTGGCGTTCCTTTGGAACCGTCCGCCAGGCGAACCTCCACGTTGTGGATGCCTGCGCGCTGTAGGTTGGCGCGGGCCATGTCGGCAATTTCGGGGTTGATTTCCAGCGAGATCACGCGTTGCGCCTGGTTTGCCAGCAGCGCCGTCATGTAGCCCGAGCCGGTGCCGATTTCCAAAACCTTGTCGGTTGGCTGAACGGCAGCATCTTGCAATAAGCGGGCTTGCACACGAGGTGGCAACATACTTTGGCCGCCGGGCAGAGCAATGGCCATGTCAACGAAGGCCAGCGATTTTTGCGCCAGTGGCACGAAGTCTTCGCGCTTCACGCTCGACAGCAACTCCAGCACCGCGTCGTCGCTGACGTTCCACGGGCGAATTTGTTGCTCAATCATGTTGAAGCGGGCTTGTTCCACGTTTTGCAAGTTCATCTTTGGTACTCCTGGGGGTATGTTAACGGAATCGCTAGATTTTAGCTGTTGGCGCGGTCAGTGTCCCTGACTTGGACCGGCGTAGCGCCGGGTTTTCGCCAGAATCTGCGCAACCATTGCGCGAAATCATCCATATAGCAATAGACCACTGGCACCACCACCAGCGTCAGCAGTGACGAGGTGATGACGCCGCCGATGACCGCCTGGCCCATGGGCGCGCGCATTTCCGAGCCCTCAGACAAGGCAAGCGCCAGCGGCAGCATGCCGAAAATCATGGCCAGCGTGGTCATCAGGATGGGGCGCAAGCGCACCTTGGCCGCCATCAGCAAGGCGTCGTGCCGATTCAAACCGTCTTCGCGCGCCCGGATGGCAAAGTCCACCAGCAAAATGGCATTCTTGGTGACCAGGCCCATCAGCATCACCACGCCGATCACCGAGAACATCGACAAGGTGGAGTTGAACAGCATCAGCGCCAGCACCACACCGATCAGTGTCAGCGGCAGCGCGGTCATCAGCGCCAGCGGCTGGAAAAAGCTCTTGAACTGGCTGGCCAGAATCATGTAGATGAAGATCACCGCCAGCGCCAGCGCCGACAGCGCGTAGCCAAAAGCTTCTGCCATGTCTTTCACCGAGCCGCTGAACTTGTAGCTGTAGCCCGGCGGCATGGCGATGCTGTCCATCGCGGTCTTGATGCCGGCCGACACTTCGCCGGCTGATTGACCCGAGACGTTGCCGGTGATGGCCACCTCGCGGGTCAAGTCGCGCCGATTGATCTGGTTGCTACCCGTGGCCTCAACCACGTTGGCCACCTGGTCGAGCCGCACCACGCGCGCGCTGCCGTCTGCCTGAGTGCCCACGGTGAAGGGCAGGGCGTTGAGGTCTTGCGGCTGGTTGCGTGATTGCGGCGACAGGCGCACGTTGACGTCGTAGGTTTGGTCGTCGGGCGCGCGCCAGTTGCCCACCGTTTGGCCTGCTACCAGCGTGCGCAGGCTGCTGCCGATTTGCGCCACGCTCAGGCCCAGGTCGGAAGCCACGTCGCGGCGCACCTGCACGTCGAGTGTTGGTTTGTCAGGTTTCAGCGATGAGTCCACATCGACCAGGCCCGGCACGTTGCGGATTTTTTCTAGCGCCAGCGCATTCAAGCGTGACAGTTCGCCCATGTCAGCGCCCTGGATGGAAAAAGCGATTTGTTTTTGCCCACCCACCGGGTCGAGCAGCCCGACGTGAGTGACGCTGATGCCGGGCACTTCGCGCAGGCGCTGGCGCAGCACGGTGGACATCGCATCAACGCTGCGCGTGCGTTGCTTGCGGTCCACCAGCCGGATGTAGATGCTGGCGTACATCTTGCCCTGCGCGTTACCGGTGTTGATGGTGGTCAAGGTGTAGTTGACCTCGGGAAATTCGCGGATGATGCCTTCCACTTGGCGCGCCCGCGCCTCGGTCACTTCCAAAGACGAGCCCACCGGCGTGTTAAAGGTCAGGTTGGTCTCGGAAAAATCCGACTTGGGCACAAACTCGGTGCCCAGCAGCGGCACCATGAACAGGCTGCTGACAAAAATTGCCAGCGCCAACACCACCGTGCTGATCTTGTGGTCCAGCGCCCAGCGCAGAATGCTCTGGTACAGATCGATCAGCGCGTCGGTGCCCACATCAAACAAATGGGTGACGCGGCCGATGGTCTTATCGTAAAAAGTTTTCGGCGCGTGGTGCTTGCCATGGGCCTCAATGCTGGGGTCGTGCCAGATGCTTGAGAGCATCGGGTCGAGCGTGAAGCTGACAAACATCGAGATCAGCACCGCTGCCACAATCGTCAGGCCAAATTCGTGGAAGAACTTGCCGATGATGCCGCCCATGAAGCCAATCGGCAAAAACACCGCCACGATCGACAGCGTGGTAGCAAACACCGCCAGACCAATTTCAGCGGTGCCATCCATCGAGGCATCAAACGCGCCCTTGCCCATTTGCACATGGCGCACGATGTTTTCGCGCACCACAATGGCGTCGTCAATCAGCAGCCCCACGCACAAGCTCAGCGCCATCATGGTGATCATGTTGATGGTGAACCCCATCAGGTTCATGAAGAAGAAGGTGCCGATCAGGGCAATGGGCAGTGTCAGCCCGGTGATGACCGTGGAGCGCCAGGAGTTCAGAAACAAAAACACAATCAGCACCGTGAGCAACGCGCCTTCAATAAGGGTTTGCTGCACATTGGCCACCGACACCCGGATTTGCCGCGAGCCATCGGTGATTTGCGTCAGCTTGATGCCCGGCGGCAATTGCTGCTGCAGCTCCGCCAGGGTTTTGTTGAGGCCATCGACCACGCCGATGGTGTTTTCGTCTTGTGACTTTTGCACGTTCAGCAGTAGGGTGCGCTGGCCGTTGTATAGCGCCAGGCTCTCTATTTCTTGCGAGCCATCTTTCACCTCGGCCAGTTGGTCAACGCGCACTGGCGCGCCGTTTTTGCGTGCGATGATGATACGGCCGAAGTCCTCGGGGCGCTGCATGCGTGCGGCGATCTGGATCACCCGGTCTTGCGCGCTGGAGCGGATGCTGCCCACTGGATAGTCCTGGTTCTCATTGCGCACGGCGCTGGCGACTTGCTCGGGCGTGATGCCGAACGAGGCCAGCGCTTGCGGGTTCAGATAAATGTTGATCTCGCGCAAACTGCCGCCCACCAAGGCCACCGAACCGACGCCGCGCACGTTTTCCAGCCGTTTTTTCAGCGTCTGTTCGGCCCAGCTGGTCAATTCGACCGCATTGAACGCCGTGCCCGCGCTGGCATCGGGCAGCACCGCCACCGACCAGATGGCACGGCTGGCCGGGTCGAAGCGCAGCACGCGCGGTTCCTTGACCTCATCGCGCAGCGTGGCGCGGATGGCGGCCACCTTTTCGCGCACGTCGTCGGCGGCTTTGCGGCCGTCCATGTGCAGGCCAAATTCGATGATGACTACCGACTGGCTTTCATACGAGCGCGAGGTGAGAGCGTTGATGCCGGCCACCGAGTTGACGCCTTCCTCGATTTTCTTGGTGACTTCGCTCTCGACAATTTCAGGCGAGGCGCCGGGGTAGTTGGTGCTGATCACCACCACCGGGAAATCGACGTTGGGGAACTGGTCCACCTGCAGCCGCTGCATGGAAAACAGCCCCAGCACGACCAGGGCCAGCATGACCATGGTGGCGAACACTGGGTTGTGCAGGCTGACGCGGGTGAACCACATTTACTGGCTTCCTGCTGCGGCGGCGGTCGTCGTCACCAGCGTGCCGGCGCGCAGGCTGCCCACCGTGCCGTCGATCACCACGCCGCCCTCGGGCAAGCCGCTGACCGCCACCATGGTCACGCCGTCGGCATCGCCACGCTCACCCAACGTCACGTTGGCGTGCTGCACCTGGTTTTGGCTGACCAGCTGCACGTAGGGTTGCGGCTTGTCGGTGCGCACGCTGCTTAAGGGCAGGGCCAGCGTTTGCACTCGGCCAACCGTCAGATAACCCTGGGCAAACAGGCCGTGGCGCAAGTTGGCATGCGGGCGAATAGCCAGATACGCCAGCACGGCGCGGCTGCCCACGGCGGCGCTGGGGTTGATGCGCACCACCTTCGCTTGAATGGTCTGATCTGTCCCGTCAATCGTCAATTGGGCGCTTTGCCCCAGCTTCACCTGCAGCGAGTCGGCGGCGTTCAGGCTGGCTTCGAGCTCCAGTTGGCGGTTGTCCACAATCTCGACGATGCGGGTGTCCACCGACACGCGTTCGCCCGGTTGCACCATGCGTTGTGAAATTTGCCCGGCGATCGGCGCGCGCAGAACGGTGTCGGCCAGCGCCTTGGCCGCCACGTCAGCACCCGATTGCGCCGCAGCGTAATTGGCCTGGGCCGCGGCCAGGCTGGCTTGCGACGTTTCTAGCGCCGTGCTCGAGATGAAGCCCTGCGCCACCAGCGCCTGGTTGTTGTTGAAGCTGCGCTGGGCAATGTCCACCTGCGCCTTGGCCGCTGCGGCCTGCTGACGCGCCTGGCGCACACGGGCATCGGTTTCGGTGGGGTCGATGTGGGCCAGCACCTGGCCGGCGGTCACGCTGTCGCCCTCGCGCACGCTTAAAGCCCGCAGCTCGCCCGCAATGCGTGCTTTCACCGTCGCCGTGTTAACGGCGTGGATGGGCCCGGAAAGCACCACGCTTTTCACCAGCTCAAGCGACCTGACCTGCACCAGGTCGCTGGCGGCCAGGCTGATGCTGACTTGCGATTTTTGTGCCACCTGTTGCGCTTCCAGTGCCACCTGGCGGTCTTTGCGTGCAGACAGCGTGCGCACGGTGCCTGCGACCACGAGGGCCAAAACGAGGCCGGCAAGCGTCCATTTGATCCAGGGTTTCATATTGGTGTCTGCTCCGGGAGAACGTTGCGTGGGGTTGAGGCTAATGGGGATTGAGCGCAAAAACCATACAACAGCATGTCGAGCTGCGCTGCCAGATAGCTTTGCGGGTTGAGCTGCGCCTGGGCGCCGCAACAGGTACCCAGGGAATGTTGCCATAGCGCCAGAAACAGCATGGGTGCCATCACCAAATAGGCGCCATAGGTGACATCCATCGGGCGAAATTCGCCGCGCGCCACGCCACGTTTCAGAATGCGCTGAATCAGCGCATGAGCGGGTTGCATGACTTCATGTTGGTAAAAGCTAGCCAGTTCGGGGAAGTTTTGCGCTTCGCTCATCATCAGCTTGGGGATGCCGCTGGCCTTGGTGGTTCCCAGGCGTTCCCACCAGCTGAACAAACAGTGGCGCAGCATGTCCCGGGTGCTGCCCTCGAAGCGGTCGAACTCGTCGTTCCATTCGGCAAAGCGGCTAGACATGTTCTCGCGCACCACGGCCTTGAACAGCTCCTCTTTGCTTGGAAAGTATAAAAACAGCGTGCCCTTGGAGACCCCGGCACGCGCCGCCACTTCCTCGACGCGGGTGGCGGCAAAACCCTTTTCAACGAACAGGTCCAGCGCAGCGGCCAAAAGCTCGCCCGGACGCGCGCTTTTGCGCCGCGAGCGCCTTGGCTGTGCGTTGGGCAAGGCGCCAATTTGTGGCTCGGTGTGGGATGCGACGTTCGGCATGAGCTAATGACTAATTGGTTATTAGTGTATCTCAAGTGCAAATTCTGCCTGCTCACACAAAGGCCCGGTTGCATCAGGCTTGCCGTTTTGCGGCTAGCATGAAGGTGTTGGTCATTTTTTCAGGTTAGCAATTTCAAGGGGATCGAGTCATGCAACAAACAAGTCAAACCATCACGCTCGGCGGCGGCTGTTTTTGGTGCACCGAGGCGGTTTTTGTGCAGGTCAGGGGTGTGCTCGACGTGGAGTCGGGTTATTGCAACGGCCAAACGCAGCAACCCACTTACGAGCAGGTGTGCACTGGACGCACCGGACATGCCGAGGTGGTCAAACTGGTCTATGACCCGCAGCAGATCAGCGTGCGGGAAATTCTGGAAATCTTTTTTGTGATTCACGCCCCCACCACGCTTAACGCCCAGGGCAACGACCACGGCACGCAGTACCGCAGCGGCATTTACTTCAGCACGCCAGAGCAGCAGCAGGTGGCGCTGGCGCTGATCGACGAACTCAGCCAAAGCGGCGCCTATGCGCGCCCCATCGTCACTGAAGTGCTGCCGCTGACCAATTACTCGCCGGCAGAGGACTACCACCAGGATTTTTTTGAAAAGAATCCTCATCAGGGCTATTGCATGGCGGTGGCTGCGCCCAAGGTGGTCAAGTTTCGCAAGACGTTTGCGCGTTTGCAAAAGTCAGACCGATAAAATCCGTCCATGGTCACCAAACTTCCCAAATCTCCCTCCATTCAGCCTATTGACATTCCTGAGAGCGACGGCACCGTGGTGCTGGAGCGCCGCACCCAGCGCACCCAACCGCCGCAGATGTACCAAGTGGTGATGCTCAACGACGATTACACGCCGATGGAGTTCGTGGTGATGGTGTTGCAGGCGTTTTTCAGCAAGGACCTCGAAACCTCGACTCGCATCATGCTCAAGATTCACTTGGAAGGCAAAGCGGTGTGCGGCGTGTATTCGCGGGATGTGGCCGCTACCCGGGTTGACCAGGTGCTCGATGCGGCCGCCCGGGCCGGGCATCCGCTCAAGTGCTTTTGTGAACCTGCGGCGTCCTAAGGGTCCTAAGTATTTGAATCCCGACGCCGTCACATGAATTAAAAATCAGATTACAGTCAAAGCCTGAAACAAAAGCCTTAAAGGAATCCCATGATTGCCCAAGAACTGGAAGTCAGCCTCCACATGGCGTTTGTCGAGGCGCGTCAACAGCGCCATGAATTCATCACGGTGGAACATTTGTTGTTGGCCTTGCTGGACAACCCCAGCGCCGCCGAGGTGCTGCGCGCCTGCTCTGCCAATATTGATGACCTGCGCAAGTCGCTGTTGACCTTCATCAAGGACAACACGCCGCAAGTCGCCGGTACCGAAGACGTCGATACCCAACCCACGCTGGGTTTCCAGCGCGTCATTCAACGCGCCATCATGCATGTGCAGTCCACCGGCAGCGGCAAAAAGGAAGTGACCGGCGCTAACGTGCTGGTGGCTATTTTTGGCGAAAAAGACTCGCATGCCGTCTATTACCTGCACCAGCAGGGCGTGACGCGTCTCGATGTGGTCAATTTCATTGCCCACGGCATCAAAAAGAGCGACCCGCCCGAGCCGGTCCGGTCCACTGAAAATGCCGCCGAAGCCGAGGAGGGTACAGCCGAGAAGAACGAAAAAGCCTCGCCACTGGAGCAGTTCACGCAGAACCTCAATCAGCTTGCCAAAGACGGCAAGATCGACCCGCTGATCGGGCGTGAGTTTGAGGTCGAGCGCGTCATTCAAATCCTGTGCCGGCGCCGCAAGAACAACCCGCTGCTGGTGGGTGAGGCTGGTGTCGGCAAGACCGCTATCGCCGAGGGCCTGGCCTGGCGCATCACGCAAAAAGACGTGCCCGAGATTTTGGCCGAGTCGATCGTTTACTCGCTCGACATGGGCGCGCTGCTGGCGGGCACCAAGTACCGCGGTGACTTTGAGCAGCGCCTTAAAGGCGTGCTGAAATCGCTCAAGGACAAGCCCAACACCATTTTGTTCATCGACGAAATCCACACCCTGATCGGTGCCGGGGCGGCCTCCGGCGGCACGCTCGACGCCTCCAACCTGCTCAAGCCGGCGCTGAGCTCGGGTGCGCTCAAATGCATTGGCGCCACCACCTTTACCGAATACCGCAGCATTTTCGAAAAAGATGCCGCCCTGTCTCGGCGTTTCCAGAAGGTCGATGTGCTGGAGCCCTCGGTGGAGCAAACGGTCGATATCCTCAAGGGGCTCAAGTCGCGCTTTGAGGAGCACCACCACGTCAAATATGCGCTGGCGGCCTTGCAGGCAGCCGCCGAACTCAGTGCCAAGTACATCAACGACCGCCACCTGCCCGACAAGGCGATTGATGTGATCGACGAGGCCGGTGCCGCGCAGCGCATTTTGGTGCCGTCCAAGCGCAAGAAAATCATCAGCAAGGCAGAGATCGAAGATATCGTGGCCAAGATTGCCCGCATTCCGCCGGCCAACGTGTCTAACGATGACCGTGGCAAGCTCAAAACCCTCGAGCGTGACTTGCGCAACGTGGTGTTCGGCCAGGACAAGGCGCTCGACATGCTTGCCTCCAGCGTCAAGATGGCGCGCTCGGGCCTCGGCAAGGAAGACAAGCCGATCGGCACCTTCTTGTTTAGTGGCCCCACCGGCGTTGGCAAAACCGAGTCGGCCAAGCAATTGGCTTACATCATGGGCGTCGAGCTGATCCGCTTCGACATGAGCGAGTACATGGAGCAGCACGCGGTGAGCCGCCTGATTGGTGCACCGCCCGGCTACGTCGGCTTTGACCAAGGTGGCCTGCTGACCGAGGCCATCACCAAAAAACCGCATTGTGTGTTGTTGCTCGACGAAATTGAGAAAGCCCACCCGGCCATTTTCAATGTGCTGCTGCAGGTCATGGACCACGGCACGTTGACTGACAACAACGGGCGCAAGGCCGATTTCCGCAATGTGATCATCATCATGACCACCAACGCGGGCGCCGAGACCATGGCCAAGGCCTCCATTGGCTTTACCAATCCGCGCGAAGCCGGCGACGAGATGGCAGACATCAAGCGCATGTTCACGCCCGAGTTCCGCAATCGGCTCGACGCCATCGTCAGCTTCAAGGCGCTTGACGAGAACGTGATTTTGCGGGTGGTGGACAAGTTCCTGTTGCAACTCGAAGCGCAACTGGCCGATAAAAAGGTCGAGGTCACCTTCACCGACAAGTTGCGCAAGCACCTGGCCAAAAAAGGTTTCGATCCGCTGATGGGTGCGCGGCCGATGCAGCGCCTGATTCAGGACACCATTCGCCGTGCCCTGGCCGACGAACTGCTGTTTGGCCGGCTGGTCGATGGCGGGCGCCTGAAAGTGGAGCTCGACGACACGGACGAGAGCAAAACTGAAGTGCTGCTCGACATCCAGCCACTGCCCAAGAAAGAGGGACGTACCAAACCCGAGGTTCAGGAGCCTGCGACAACCTGAACTGGGTCACACGAAGAAAAAAAGGATGCGATGCATCCTTTTTTTATGTGTCAGCCAGGCACGCCTGACTCGTCAAGTCTACTCAACGCCCAGCAAGTTGGCCAGCGCCGCTGTTTCCATGGCGCCATTGAACGTCACGATCTCACCGGTTTTGCGATGCTTGCCCATCAAGAATGGTACCGAATCTACGCCCAGACGAGTCAGTAGCTGGGTGTTGGTGGTGATGGCCTGCTTGATGTCGTCGGGCACATCGGCACTGGCCGCCAATCCGCCGGTGCCAGCCAGCAACGACTGTTCATGCGCCGTCATGGTTTCCACCGGATTGGCAGCAGTCAGCAGGGCAGCACCCTGGGGCACGCTTTTGGTCGGATTGAACGAGATCGGAATCCAGACGAACTTGACCTTGTCGAGCAGAGGCAGAGACGCCTGCCACAAGCGACCGCAGTGCGGGCATTGCGGGTCGAACAGCACGTAGACAGGTTGTGCGCTCATCAGGGCGCCCACGGTAAAGCCCTTGCCGTCGGCCGCCACCATATCGTAGCGGGAGCCAACGTTGGCGACAGGCGCCGCTGTCGTGGCCGGCGCCGTGCTGGTACTTGGCGATGTGGCGGGGGCGGGCGTTTCGGTTTTGGAACAGGCGGATACGGCCAAAACGAGGGCTGTCATGACGGCTAGAGTGGCATTTTTCATGAGGTGATTGCTAAGGTTTCAAGTTGAAGGAATGACATTGACTGTAATTGTCGCGTTGGTCCATGCCAGCAGGTAGGGCTATTTTATCGAACAGGGGCACCACCGCCCAGTGCCTTAAAGAGCGCAATCTGGTTTTGCTGGTAGGCCAGGCGAATTTGCACCAGCTCCAGTTGCGTAGCGAACAGTGAGCGTTTGGCGTCCAGCCATTCCAACTGGTTGGCCACGCCGTTGTCGAAGCGCAGTTGGGTCAGGTGGTTGCGCGATGCTTCAACTTCCAGCAGCGCTTGGTTGGCTTGCAACTGCTGGCCCAGCGCGGCGCGACTGGCCAGGGCATCGGCGACTTCAAGAAAGGCGCTCTGGATAGATTTTTCATACTGTGCAACGGCAATCTCGCGACCGGTTCTTGCGGCATCGAGATTGGCCTGGTTGCGCCCTGCGTCAAAGATGGGTAGCACCAGTTGCGGTGCCAGCGTCCAGCCCCAGGAACCGTTCTTGAACAAACCGCCAAGTTCAGAGCTTGCTGAACCGGCACCCGCCGTGAGGCTGATGCGCGGGAAAAAAGCGGCCCGGGCCGCGCCGATATTGGCGTTACTGGCGATCAAGCTTTGCTCGGCCTGGCGAATATCGGGGCGGCGCAAGAGCAGGTCAGACGGCAGCCCGGCGGGCAGTTCGGATAAGTTCGATTGACTCAGGTTTTGCTGCTTCAATTGCGCTTGGGTTGCCGCGTCGAGCGGCTGTCCGAGCAGCAACACCAAGGCATTTTCATCAAGCGCGCGCTGGCGCTGCTGCTGGGCCAAGGTGACGCGGGCCCGCTCCGCCAGGGTTTGCTCACCGCGCAATTCAAAATCAGAGGCAGCACCGTGCTTGACCTTAAGTTCCACCAATTTGAGCGATTCAGCGCGTGAGTCAAGGGTCTGGCGCGACACGGCCAGCAGTTCCTCGTCGGCCAGCAAGCTCATCCAGCCCTGCGCCACCGTGGCGATCAGGCTGATCTGTGCGCTGTGACTGGCCTCGGTGGTGGCCAGGTATTGAGCCAACGCCTGTTCCTTGAGACTGGCGACGCGGCCAAAAAAGTCAAGCTCGTAAGCGGTGACCGTCAGCCCAGCGGTGTAAGCAGTGTTGATGACGCCGCTGCCGTCAGGCGTGCGCGCGCCCGTGGCCGCAGCGTTGACCGTGGGCAACTGGTCAGCCTGGCGAATGCCGAGCTGCGCACGCGCTTGCGCGATGTTGAGCATCGCCACGCGCAGGTCACGGTTGTTGGCCAAGGCCGTGTCGATGAGTCGGCGCAGGGTGGGGTCGCTGAAATAGTCTTGCCAGGCCAGCAGCGGAACGCTTTGTGCGCTAACCATCTCGCCTGGGGCAACGGCCGCTGAGTCAGGCCAATGCTGCGCCACCGGCGCGCCGGGGCGCTCGTAGGTGGGCATGAGCGAGCAACCGGTCAGCAAGGCGCTGGCGGCCAGGGCGGCGGTTTTGGAAACAAAATTATTCATGCGAATGCACTCCAATGTGCGCGGCCTGTTCGGCGTGAAGCTGCTGTTGGCGCGCGCTGTCCTTGAACAGACTGCGCACCACGACAAAAAAGATCGGCACAAACACCACGGCCAGCGCGGTGCCGGTCAGGATGCCGCCGATCACGCCGGTGCCAATGGCGCGCTGGCTGGCAGAGCCCGCGCCACTGGCCAGCGCCAGCGGTAGCACGCCCAGGGTGAACGCCAGCGAGGTCATCAGGATCGGCCTGAAACGCAGGTGCGCAGCCTCCAGCGCGGCGGCCACCACGCTCTTGCCCTGCGCCTGCAGGTCTTTGGCGAACTCGATGATCAGGATGGCGTTTTTGGCGGACAGGCCGATGATGGTGATCAGCCCGACCTGAAAGTAAACGTCGTTCGAGTAAGAGCGCAGCAGCGTCGCCACAATCACACCCAAGACGCCCAGCGGCACCACCAAAATGACCGACAGCGGAATCGTCCAGCTCTCGTAGAGCGCGGCCAGGCACAAAAAGACCGCCAAGATGGCAAAACCGTAGAGGATGATGGCTTGCGAGCCGGCCAGTTTTTCCTCGCGCGAAGTCCCAGACCACTCGTACCCGAAACCCCTTGGCAATTGGCTAACCAACTGTTCCATTTCGGTCAGGGCCGCGCCCGTGCTGTAGCCAGGCGCCGTGCTGCCGCTGATGCGCATGGCCGGGTAGCCGTTGTAGCGCACGGTTTGCATGGCCCCTGTCACCCAGCGGGTGCTGGCAAAGGCCGACATAGGCACCATTTGCCCTTGGCGGTTCGCCACGTTGAGCTTGAGCAAGTCATCGGGCTGCATGCGCGCCGGTGCGTCGGCTTGCACCACCACGCGCTGCAGGCGGCCGTTGTTGGGGAAGTCGTTAATGTAAGCTGAACCCAACGCGGTCGAAATGGTGGCGTTGATGGCTTCAAAGGGCACACCCAACGCAGCAGCCTTGTCGCGGTCGATGTCGAGTTGCAGTTGCGGTGCGTCTTCGAGGCCATCGGGGCGCACCTGCGTCAGCACCTTGCTCTGGGAAGCCATGCCCAGCAACTGGTTGCGTGCGCCCAACAGCGCCTGGTGGCCCAGACCGGCGCGGTCCTGCAGCCTGAAGCTAAAGCCTGATGATGAACCAAGTTCTGGAATCGGCGGCGGGCTCAACGGAAAAATGAAGGCATCGCGGATGCCACTCAGTGCGCCAAAGGCACGGCCGGCCAGCGCCTGCGCTGAAGCGCCTGGCCCCTTGCGTTCTGACCAATCCTTGAGCGTGACAAACGCCAGCGCAGCATTTTGGCCTTGGCCCGAGAAGCTGAAGCCCAGCACGCTGACCATGCCCTGTACTTCGGGTTGCTTGAGCATGAAGCCTTCGACTTGTTGCATCACGTCGAGCGTGCGCTCGCGCGTGGCACCGGGGGGAAGTTGCACGTTGACCAGCATCGTGCCCTGGTCTTCATTGGGCAAAAACGAGGTCGGCAGGCCTTTGTACATCCAGGCAGCACCGGCCACAATCGCAACATAAATCACCATGTAGCGTGCGGCATGCGGCAGCAGTTTGGCAACGCCGTTTTCGTAGCCCTTGGCCGTTTTGGCAAAGCCGCGGTTGAACCAACCGAAGAAGCCACGCTTGGCATGGTGGTGACCCGCCTCAACGGGTCTGAGCAGGGTGGCGCACAAGGCGGGAGTGAGTGACAGCGCCAGGAATGCCGAAAACGCAATGGCCACGCCCATCACGGTGGCGAACTGGCGATAGATGTTGCCAATCGACCCGCTGAAAAACGCCAGTGGCACGAACACCGCGATCAGCACCACGGTCACGCCGATGATGGCGCCCTGAATCTGTCCCATCGCCTTGCGCGTGGCCTGCAGCGGCGGCAGGCCTTCCTCGCTCATGATGCGCTCGACGTTTTCCACCACCACAATGGCATCGTCCACCACGATGCCGATCACCAGCACCATGGCAAACATGGTCAGTACATTGATTGAAAAGCCCAACGCCAGCAGCGTGGCAAAGGTGCCCAGCAGGGCGATGGGGACCACCAGCGTCGGGATCAGCGTGTAGCGCCAGTCCTGCAAGAACAGGAACATCACCAAAAACACCAGCAGCACGGCTTCGAGCAGCGTGACCGCCACTTGCTTGAGCGAGGTTTCGACAAAGCGCGAACTGTCGTAGGGAATGGCCCAGGTCATGCCCTGCGGGAAGAATTTTTCCAGCGCTGCCATGCGCTCGCGTACCGCCTTGGCCGTGGCCAGGGCGTTGCCACTGGGTGAGAGCTGCACGCCGATACCGGTGGAAGGCTTGCCGTTCAGGCGCGCCGAGGTGGCGTAGGCCTGGGCGCCGAGTTCGATGCGGGCCACGTCTTTCAGGCGCACCGCAGAGCCATCGGTGTTGGCGCGCAACACCACATTGCCAAACTCGGCCACGCTGCTGAGTTGGCCGCGCACCACCACGGTGGCGGCAATGCCCTGACCGGCTACGTTGGGCAGGCTGCCGATTTCACCGGCCGAAACCTGGGCGTTCTGGGCGCGGATGGCCGCAATGACATCGCTGGCTGACAGGCTGTAGCCCTGCAGCTTGGCTGGGTCGATCCAGATGCGCATGGCACGCTCGGTGCCAAACAGTTGCACCTGACCGACGCCGGGCAGGCGTTGAATTTCGGGCACGATGGAACGCGACGCGTAGTCGCCCAGCGCCACCGGATCGAGCTTGGGGTCGTCGCTGGAGAGAATGGCGAACAGCAAAAAGTTGCTGCGCGCCTTGTCCACCCGCACGCCTTGCTGCGTGACAGCCGAGGGCAGGCGCGGGCTGGCGCGGCTCAGGCGGTTTTGCACATCAACCTGCGCCAGATCAGGATTGGTGCCAGGCTGAAAGCTCAGCGTGATGCTGCCAGTGCCGTTGGCCTGCGCCACCGACTCCATGTAGATCAGGCCGGGTGAGCCGTTCATTTCCTGCTCAATGATCGACAGCACGCTGTCTTCCAGCGTCTGCGCCGCTGCGCCCGGGTAGCTGGCCGAAATCACGATCGACGGCGGCGCCACGGGCGGGTATTGGGCAATGGGCAATTGGGTAATGGACACGGCGCCCATCACAATGATGAAGAGCGCAATGACCCACGCAAAGATGGGCCGGTCAATGAAGAACTTTGCCATGACAGTGCTTTCTTAACGCGCTGCGCTGGTGGCTGGCGTGGCCGCTGCGGGCGCTGTTGGCGCTGGTGCGGCACCAGCAACTGGCGCGCCGCCAGTGTTGACAGGCGCGCTGCCCGGGGCTTGCCACGGGACCGGTTTTACCGGGGCGCCACCGCGCAGCTTCTGAAAGCCATCGACCATGACCTGGTCGCCGTTTTGCAGACCATCCAGAATCACCCACTGACCGGCTTGCTGGGCACCCACCTTGATCGCTCGGGGCGCCACTTTGCCGTCAGCGCTCACCACCATCACCGAGTCGCCTTGGGGTGAACGTGTCACCGCCTGCTGCGGCAAGGTGATGGCATTGCTCACCTGGGCTTGCTCCACGCGCACGCGCACAAACAGGCCTGGCAGCAGCGTGCCGGCCGGGTTGGGTACTTCGGCGCGCAGGGTGATCTGGCCGCTGGTGGCGTCCACCGTCAGGTCTGAAAACAGCAATTTGCCAGGTTTGGCGTATTCGGTGCCGTCTTCCAGCAGCACGCGCACGCTGGCCGCCTGGGCGCCGGCGCGCTTGAGCCGTCCGGATTCGAGTGCGCTGCGCAGCTTCATGACTTCAGCGGCGGATTGGGTGAAGTTGACATACATTGGATTGGTTTGCTGAATCACTGCCATGGGCGTGGCCTCACCTTGGCCGACCAGCGCGCCCTCAGTGACCAAAGCGCGGCCAATGCGGCCGCTGATGGGCGCGGTGATCGACGCGTAGCCCAGGTTGATGCGCGCGGTTTGCACTGCGGCGCGGGCCATGGCCACATCGGCCTCAGCGAGCTTTTGGGCGGCCTGCGCATTGACAAATTCTTGCTGACTGATGGCTTTGGCTTCGAGCAGCGGTTTGAAGCGCTCGGCTTGGGCACTGGCCTGCATCAGATTGGCTTCGGCTTTAGCCACACTGGCCTGCGCACTGGCCAATGTGGCCTGATACGGACTGGCGTCAATTTGAAACAGCGCCTGGCCAGCGCGCACGCCGCTGCCCTCTGTGAAAAGGCGCTTTTGCACGATGCCCGCAGCACGGGCGCGCACTTGCGCCACACGCGAGGCTTCCAGCCGTCCGGGCAGTTCCGTGATCAGGCCCACATCGCTGGCTTGGACCGTAACCACACCCACCTCAGCGGGTGGCGGTGCGCCACCTGGGCCACCAGGGGCGGCTGCGGGAACGTTGCCTTGGCCACAGGCCGCCAGCAGCAGGGTCAGCCCCAGTGCACTGGGTGTCCAGATTCGACTGAAAGAGGCGGATCGGTCAAAGTTTGGACTGGTCGCGGGTATGCAGAGGTGCAGCATGGTGAGTTCCTGGAAAAGAAAGAAAGCCCAGCAGAGGACACTCGCAGGGTGAATAAACATGTTTGATTTTTTCAAAATTATACATACAATAATGTATGTAAATTAATGACCCTGTCAAACCAAGAAGCCCATGGCCCGCCGCACTAAAGAAGATGCCGAAGAAACACGCCACCAGTTGCTGGAGGCGGCGCAGCGCGTATTTGCCGAGAAAGGCGTGTCGCGCACTTCGCTGCAAGACATTGCGCAAGCCGCCGGTGTGACGCGCGGCGCCATTTACTGGCACTTCAAAAACAAGGCCGAGCTGTTCAACGCGATGATGGACAGCGCCATTTTGCCCATGGAGCAAACCATGCAGCAGATGGGCCACGATGCGGCGCAAGACCCGCTGGCTGAGCTGGAGAGCGCCATGTTGCAGACCATGTACAGCATTGAATCGGACGCGCGCACCCGCGCCATTTTTGAAGTGGCCACCCTGAAAGTGGAATATGTTGACGAGCTGCTGGCCGTCAAACAGCGGCATGTGACGTGCTATGAGGACGGCACACGTCAGATGCAGCGCAGCCTGGAAGACGCTGCCGCCCGACGCGCCATCACTTTGAGCATGCCGTCGGCCGTCGCCGCGCAAGGCCTGCATGCGCTGATGGTCGGGTTGATTCACACCTGGATGCTCAACCCGGCTGCCTTCAAGTTGGTGGCGGTGTCGCAGGCGGCGATTCGCACCTATCTGGCGGGGCTGGGCTTGCGACCTTGATCCCCTAAACTTGGCCGCTATGGCTAAAGACTTCTGTGTGTTGGGAATCGAGTCCTCGTGTGACGAAACCGGGGTGGCGCTGGTGCGGGTGAGCGGCGCGAGTCTGCCGGTGCTGCAGGCTCACGCGCTGTACAGCCAGATCGAGATGCACCAGGCCTATGGCGGCGTGGTGCCGGAACTGGCTAGCCGCGACCATATTCGCCGCGTGCTGCCGCTCACGCAAGAGGTGCTGCATGAGGCGGGTCAAGCTTTGCAGGAGGTCGATGTGGTCGCCTTTACCCGCGGACCGGGCCTGGCCGGCGCCTTGCTGGTGGGCGCCGGCGTGGCATGTGCCCTGGGCGCTTCGCTGGGCAAGCCGGTGCTCGGCGTGCATCACCTCGAAGGGCATTTGCTGTCGCCGTTTCTGAGCGCTGATGCGCCCGAGTTTCCGTTCGTGGCCTTGCTGGTGTCGGGTGGGCACACCCAGTTGATGCGGGTGGACGGAGTTGGGCGCTACCAGATTCTGGGCGAAACCATTGACGACGCCGCGGGTGAAGCGTTCGACAAGTCGGCCAAGCTGTTGGGCCTGGGTTATCCGGGCGGCCCGGCTCTGTCCAAATTGGCAGAAATTGGCAACCCGGCGGCGTTCAAGTTGCCGCGCCCTTTGCTGCACAGCGATAACCTGGACTTTTCCTTTGCCGGCCTGAAAACCGCCGTGATGGTGCAGGCCAAAAAACTCGCTGTGGCTCAGAATTGTGCTGTAGAGGCGCTGCCCAAGGCGGTATTGGCCGATCTGGCGGCATCGACCCAGGCGGCGATTGTCGAGGTGCTGGTGAAGAAATCGCTGGTTGCGCTGCGGACAACCGGCTTGCAGCGGCTGGTGGTCGCTGGCGGCGTGGGCGCCAACCGCAGCTTGCGTGACCAACTCAACCGGGTTTGTGTCCAGCGCGGCGTGCGCGTGCATTACCCCGAACTGCATTTGTGTACCGACAACGGCGCCATGATCGCCATGGCTGCAGCCATGCGCTTGCAGTCGGGTATCGAGACGGCCAGTGAAGTTTATGCCTTTGATGTCAAGCCGCGCTGGCCGCTCGATGCCCTTTAACCGAGATTGTTCATAAAGAAGCATCAGCACCTTGGTGCTTGAAAACGCAAAGCTTGGCCTTCGTTCAAAAGCTTGTTGTAATAAATAATTACAAATCAAGTCCTGTGGCTTCTCTGCCTGTACACTGCGGACCGTTTTAACGATGCAGCCGCCTGCCGCGGGTTTGGCGAGTGACAGGGCTGCGGCCTATGGGAAATGTTCAATGTTTAAAAAAATGATGGTTCGCGCCGCGCTGGGGCTCACGGTTTTGACAGCTGTACCGCTGGCTGCGTTGGCCCAAAGCGCAACTGCACCGGTGAAAATTGCCATGATCGAAGGCTTGAGCGGTCCGTTCGGCAACACCGGCGAGGCGGTGTTTCGCAACCTGGTTTGGGCCGTGGAGCGCATCAACGCGCGTGGCGGTGTGACGCTGGCGCTGGCGCGTTACGACAGCAAGGGCCAGGCCGAGGAGGCGTTGTCGGCGCTCAAATCGGCCATCGACGATGGCGCCCGGTTCATCATGCAGGGCAATTCATCGGCCACAGCCGCCGCGTTGATTGACGCCATCAACAAACATAATCAGCGTGAACCTGCCAAGCGCGTGCTGTTTTTGAATTATTCGGCGGTTGATCCCATCTTGACCAACGAAAAGTGCAGTTTCTGGCACTTCAGGTTCGATGCCCACGCCGATATGCGCATGACGGCGCTGATGGAGGTCCTGAAAGCCGATCAAATGCTCAAGCGCGTTTACATCATCGGCCAGGACTACAGCTTCGGCCATGCCGTGGCGCGCGAGGCCAAGCGCCAGTTGGCGGCGCTGCGTCCTGATGTGCAACTGGTCGGCGAAGAACTGCACCCGATGGGAAGGGTCAAGGACTTCATGCCCTATGCGGCAAAAATCAAGGCCAGCGGGGCGCAGGCGGTCATCACCGGCAATTTTGGCAACGACCTGACGCTGCTGGTCAAGGCTGCCAAAGACGTCGGTTTCGACGGCAAGTTTTACACCTTTTACGGCAATGCCCTGGGCGCACCGGCTGCGATTGGCGAGGCCGGCGTGGGCAAGGTGGTGGCGGTGGCCGATTGGTTGCCCAATGTGCAAAGTGCGCAAAGCGAGGTCTTTTACCAGTCCTTTCGCGTGCGTTTCCCCAAACCCGCAGACGATTACGTGCACATGCGCATGCAGTTGATGGTGGAGGCTCTGGCGCAAGCCATTGACAAGGCGGGCACCACCGAAGCCGTCGCCGTGGCGCAACAACTGGAAAAGGCCAGCATCACTTTTAGCGGGCAAACCGGCACCATGCGCGCCGCTGACCACCAGTTTCAGCAGCCGCTTGTGGTGGCGGTCATGGACAAACTCGGCGCGCCAGGCGTGAAGTTCGATGTGGAAGGATCGGGTTACGGCTTTCGGGTGGTCACAACCATTGCCGCCGAGCAGGCCGAGCAGCCCACGAGCTGCCAGATGCAGCGCCCCTGATGTGGGAGCCGATGGCGGGCCTTGACCCGCTGCTGATCGGATTTATCCGAGCAAGTTCTGGCGGGCTGCGGCGCTCTGGCTATAATCAAAGGCTCTGCAAATCGCAGACAAGCACGACAGGGGCAGTTCCAGCGCCTGTCGCAAGTTCTTAAATCACAGGAAAAAACATGATTGCATCCAGTATCAAAGCCGCCGTTGTCAAAGACAACGCACGCCAAGCCGGTGACACCGGTAGCCCCGAAGTTCAAGTCGCTTTGTTGACCGCCCGTATCAACGAGCTCATGCCCCACTTCAAAACCCATGCCAAAGACCACCACGGTCGCCGTGGCCTGCTGCGCATGGTTAGCCGCCGTCGCAAGCTGCTGGACTACCTCAAGTCCAAAGACGCCAGCCGTTATTTGGCTTTGATTGCCAAACTGGGCCTGCGCAAGTAATTGGTTCAGAAAGAATGACGAACGCCTGAGTTAGGTCACTAGCTCAGGCGTTTTTTACTTCAGGTTTTTTACTTCAGTCCACATCGGAAAAAGCAAAAACGGAGCGAAGCTGTGTCATTCCAAAGCCCTTGAAACCCCGGCGGGTTTGGCTCTGGAATGGCATCGTGTTCTGTGTTGCAGCTTCCGGGCTCAGGTGGGATGGCCGACATCCCCCAAACTCACAGGAGATTTAACAATGACGATGTTCAACAAAGTTAGCAAGACGTTTCAATGGGGCAAAAACACGGTCACCATGGAAACCGGCGAAATTGCCCGCCAAGCCTCTGGCGCCGTGCTGCTTGACATGGACGGCACCGTGGTGCTGGCTACCGTGGTCGCCAAAACCGACTCCAAACCAGGTCAGGATTTCTTTCCGTTGACGGTGGATTACGCTGAAAAATCGTACGCTGCCGGCAAGATTCCGGGCAGCTTCTTCAAGCGCGAAGGCCGCCCCAGCGAACTTGAAACTCTCACCTGCCGCCTGATCGATCGCCCGATCCGTCCGCTTTTCCCCGAAGGCTTTTACAACGAAGTTCAAGTCATCATCCATGTCGTGAGCCTGAACCCAGAAGTGCAGGCCGACATTGCGGCCATGATCGCCACCAGCGCTGCGCTGTCGATCAGCGGCATCCCGTTCAACGGCCCCATCGGTGCAGCCCGCGTGGGATACATCAATGGTGAATATGTGCTTAATCCGGGTCAGACTGAGCTTAAAAATAGCCAGTTGGAGCTGGTGGTGGCGGGCACAGAAGCTGCCGTTCTGATGGTCGAGTCCGAAGCCGACCAGTTGCCTGAAGATGTTATGCTGGGCGCCGTGATGTTCGGCCACGCGCAAGGTGTGATTGCCATTAACGCGATTCACGAACTGGTGCGTGAGGCTGGCAAACCGGCTTGGGACTGGCAAGCGCCAGCACGCGATGAAGCACTGATTGCCAAAGTGGGTGCCTTGGCCAGCGACAAGCTGACCGCCGCCTACCAGATTCGAAATAAACAGGCGCGCACGCAAGCCTGCCGTTCGGCCTATGCCGAAGTGATGGCTGGCCTGAAGGCCGATGGCGTCGAGTTCGACAGCGTTAAGGTCGAGAGCATACTGTTCGATATTGAAGCCAAACTTGTGCGCGGTCAGATTCTGGCTGGCGAACCGCGCATCGACGGTCGCGATACGCGTACCGTGCGCCCCATCGAAATCCGCAACAGCGTGTTGCCGCGCACCCACGGTTCTGCCTTGTTTACCCGTGGTGAAACCCAGGCGCTGGTGGTGACCACCTTGGGCACCGAGCGCGACGCCCAACGCATTGACGCGCTGGCCGGCGATTTTGAAGACCGTTTCATGCTGCACTACAACATGCCTCCCTTCGCCACCGGTGAAGCGGGCCGTTTTGGTACGCCAAAGCGTCGCGAAATCGGCCACGGCCGCCTCGCCAAGCGTGCACTGATTGCCGTTCTGCCAAGCAAGGAAGATTTTCCTTACACCATGCGCGTGGTGTCTGAAGTGACCGAATCCAATGGTTCGTCCTCAATGGCATCGGTGTGCGGTGGTTGCCTCAGCCTGATGGATGCGGGTGTGCCCTTGAAGGCACATGTGGCGGGCATCGCCATGGGCCTGATCAAGGAAGACAACCGTTTTGCCGTTTTGACCGACATTTTGGGTGACGAAGATCACCTCGGCGACATGGACTTCAAGGTGGCTGGTACCACCAGCGGCATCACTGCGCTGCAGATGGACATCAAGATTCAAGGCATCACCAAGGAGATCATGCAAGTGGCGCTGGCGCAAGCCAAGGAAGCCCGCATGCACATCCTGGGCAAGATGACCGAGGCCATGGCCGAAGCCAAAACCGAGGTGTCGACCTTTGCACCGCGCCTGTTCACCATGAAGATCAATCCCGAAAAAATTCGCGATGTGATTGGCAAGGGCGGCTCAGTGATCCGCGCACTGACCGAAGAAACCGGCACGCAGATCAATATTGACGAAGACGGCACCATCACCATCGCCTCGGCGGATCCGGCCAAGGCTGAAGAAGCCAAGCGCCGCATCGAGCAGATCACTGCCGAGGTTGAAATTGGCAAGATTTATGAAGGCCCGGTCGTCAAGATTCTTGACTTCGGCGCACTGATCAATTTGCTGCCCGGCAAGGATGGCCTGTTGCACATCAGCCAGATCGCCCATGAGCGTGTCGAAAAGGTTACCGACTATTTGTCCGAAGGCCAGATCGTCAAGGTCAAGGTTCTGGAAACGGATGAAAAAGGTCGTGTCAAGCTGTCGATGAAGGCGCTGCTGGAGCGCCCGGCGCAAGAAAACCGCGGTTGATCCATTAAGATTGCAATTCAGCGTCAGTCCCGCATGAAAGCCATTGAGATCACCAGCTACGGCGCCCCAGACGTTCTGCGTCTGGGTGAACGAGCCGTGCCTGTTGCTGGTGCTGGCGAGTTGCTCATTCGCGTGACTGCCAGTGGTGTCAATCGGCCCGATGTGTTGCAGCGGTTGGGCTTGTACCCCGTGCCGCCCGGTGCGTCGGACATTCCGGGTCTCGAAGTGGCTGGGGTTATTCAGCAAGGTGATGCTGCTGAATTGGCGGCCGCAGGCTTCAAACTGGGTGACCGGATTTGTGCCTTGGTGGCGGGGGGCGGCTACGCGCAGTGGTGCGTGGCGCCGATTGGCCAATGTCTGCCGGTGCCCGACGGCCTGAGTGATGTGCAGGCCGCCAGTTTGCCCGAGACCTTTTTCACGGTCTGGAGCAACCTGATGGACCGCGGCCGTTTGGCAGCGGGCGAGACCTTGCTGATCCAGGGCGGCACCAGTGGCATTGGCGTCACCGCAATCCAGCTGGCAAAAGCCATGGGCGCACGCGTTTTTGCGACCGCTGGCAGCGACGACAAGTGCGCCGCCTGCCTGGCTCTTGGCGCTGATGCAGCCATCAATTACAAGACACATGATTTTCAGACTGAGGTAGCTCGGCTGACCGACGGTGATGGTGTCGACGTGATTCTGGACATGGTGGCTGGGGACTATGTGGCGCGTGAGGTACAAAGCTTGCGCGAAGATGGCCGCCTGGTCATCATTGCCGTGCAGGGCGGCACCGAAAGTGAATTCAACGCAGGCCTGGTGCTACGTCGCCGCTTGACGCTGACGGGATCCACCTTGCGGCCGCGACCTGTGGCGTTCAAGGCAGCGATTGCGCTGGCGTGTCTCAAATCGGTGTGGCCGTTGCTGGCATCTGGTCAGATCAAGCCAGTGATTCACAGTGTGTTTGACGCTGCTGATGCTGCCAAGGCGCATGCCCTGATGGAAACCAATCAGCATGTTGGAAAAATTGTTTTGACTTGGGAATAAGCATGAAAAAGAAGCTGATCGCAGGCAACTGGAAAATGAATGGCAGCCTCGCTGCCAACGAAGCCTTGCTCAAAGCCTTGCTGGCAGGTGTGGGTCAGCCCGCCTGTCAGGTGGCAGTTTGTGTGCCTGCTGTGTATTTGGCGCAATGCCAGGCCATGCTCTCGGGCTGCGTCATCGAACTCGGCGCACAAGACATTTCTGCGCATGAAAGTGGTGCGTACACCGGTGAGATTGCGTCGGCCATGCTCAAGGACTTTGGCACGCGATATGTCATCGTCGGGCATTCGGAGCGGCGTCAGTACCATGGTGAAACCGACGAATTGGTTGCGGCCAAGGCGCAGCGTGCCCTGGGCAGCGGTATCACACCGATTGTCTGTGTGGGTGAAACGCTCGCTGAACGCGAGGCCGACCGCACTGAAGAGGTGGTCAAGCGCCAGTTGGCCGCAGTGATTCACGCCAATGGCCATTGCATCAGCGAGGTGGTCGTGGCCTATGAGCCGGTCTGGGCGATTGGTACAGGGCTGTCTGCCACGGCAGAACAGGCGCAGCAGGTTCACGCCGTGTTGCGTGCGCAATTGCGCGCGGCTACAGCCAGTGCGGATCGCGTCCAACTGCTGTACGGCGGCAGCATGAATGCAGCCAATGCAAAAAGCCTGTTGGCCCAGCCTGACATTGACGGTGGCCTGATCGGCGGCGCAGCGCTTAAGTCTGCAGACTTTTTAACCATTATTGCGGCCGCTTCCTGAAGCAGGGTGCGGTAGTCTATTTATTCAGGAGTGATTTATGAATGCTTTATTGACGGTGATGCTGGCGGTGCAGATGATTTCGGCACTGGCCATGGTGGCCTTGATCTTGGTGCAGCACGGCAAAGGTGCTGACATGGGAGCCGCATTTGGTAGCGGCGGTTCCGGTAGCCTGTTTGGTGCCAGCGGCAGCGCCAATTTCCTGTCTCGCACCACGGCGGTATTGGCCACCGTATTTTTTGCCAGCACCTTAATGCTGGCTTATTTTGGTTCGGCACGTCCTGTTGCGAGTTCAGGCAGCGTGCTTGAAAACCCGGCTTTGACGGCCCCAGTGCCGGTGGCACCACTGCCCATTGAAGCAGCCTCTGGCGCAGCACAAATCCCAGCCAAATAATTGCTTGTGAAAAGGCCTTCTCCTCAGAGAATGTGAGGAGATTTCAGGGTAAACTCAAACCTCTCCGGTGAGATCAGCAGGTATTGAAAACCAGCCAGATGACCAGATGAGAAAATTGCCGTCGTGGTGGAATTGGTAGACACGCTATCTTGAGGTGGTAGTGGCGAAAGCTGTGCGAGTTCGAGTCTCGCCGACGGCACCAAGTTAATTTGTTTGATTCATGTCAATGTATCAAACAGTGAATTGAATACACTGAAAAATATGAACATTGAGCAGTATTTACCAGTCCTTCTTTTTATTCTGGTAGGCATTTCGGTCGGTGTCATGCCACAGGTCATTGGCTATATTCTTGGACCTAATCGGCCAGACCCAGCAAAAAATTCTCCTTACGAATGCGGCTTTGAAGCTTTCGGCGACGCGCGGATGAAGTTCGACGTCCGCTACTACTTGGTCGCCATTCTTTTCATATTGTTTGATCTCGAAACCGCGCTCTTGTTTCCCTGGGCGGTGGCGCTCAAGGAGGTGGGGGCAGCCGGTTTCTGGGCGGTGATGATTTTCCTGGGCATTCTGGTCGTGGGTTTTGTTTACGAGTGGAAAAAAGGTGCCCTAGATTGGGAGTAATACGATGATTGAAGGCATTCTCAAAGAAGGCTTTATCACCACGAGTTACGACTCCGTGGTGAACTGGGCCAAGACCGGTTCGGTGTGGCCCATGACGTTCGGTCTGGCGTGTTGCGCGGTCGAGATGATGCACGCCGCAGCCGCCCGCTATGACATCAGCCGTTTCGGCGCTGAAGTGTTTCGCCCGAGCCCGCGTCAATCCGACCTGATCATTGTGGCGGGTACCCTGACCAACAAAATGGCGCCGGCCTTTCGCAAGGTTTATGACCAGATGGCCGAGCCGCGCTGGGTGATCAGCATGGGCTCGTGTGCCAATGGGGGTGGCTATTATCACTACAGTTATTCGGTGGTGCGAGGCTGTGACCGCATCGTCCCGGTCGATGTCTATGTGCCGGGCTGCCCGCCGACAGCGGAATCGCTGATCTACGGAATCATCCAGTTGCAGCGCAAGATCCGTCGCACACAAACAATTGCTCGCACTTAAAGGGTTGACGATGACTGTGTACGCTGTAAATCCAAACACGCTAAAGACGCAAATCGACGCGGCCTTGGGTGATTTGGTCAAAACAAGTGTGGTGGCACTGGGTGAACTGACCGTGGTGGTTGATGCTGCCAACTATTTTCAGGCTGCCAAAATCCTTCGTGATGACCCCGCCTGTGCCTTTGAACAAATGGTGGACTTGTGCGGCGTGGACTATTCCACCTACAAAAATCAGGCTTGGTCGGGCCTACGGTTCTGCGTGGTGTTGCATTTGCTCTCGGTGAGCTTGAACCAGCGTGTGCGGTTGAAGGCGTTTGTGCCGGATGACCTGGCGCCAGTCATGCCGTCTATTTGCGGGCTGTGGAGCGCCGCCAACTGGTTTGAACGCGAAGCGTTCGACTTGTTCGGTATTGTGTTCGAGGGTCACGATGACCTACGCCGCATACTGACTGACTACGGTTTTATCGGCCACCCCTTTCGCAAAGATTTTCCTATGCTGGGTCACGTGGAAATGCGCTATGACGCAGAGCAAAAACGGGTTGTTTATCAACCGGTCACGATCGAGCCGCGCGAAATCACACCGCGCATCATCCGTGAAGAAAACTACGGAGGCCCTGCTACCCAGCAGTAAGAGACATGGCTGATATCAAGAACTACACCCTGAATTTTGGTCCGCAGCACCCGGCGGCCCACGGCGTTTTGCGCCTCGTGCTCGAGCTCGATGGCGAAGTCATCCAGCGCGCTGACCCGCATATTGGCCTGTTGCACAGGGCCACCGAAAAGCTGGCCGAGAGCAAGACCTACATCCAGGCCCTGCCTTACATGGACCGCCTCGATTACATGTCGATGATGTGCAACGAGCAGGCCTATTGCCTGGCCATCGAGAAAATGCTGTCCCTTGAAGTGCCCATTCGTGCCCAGTACATCCGGGTCATGTTTGCTGAAATCACGCGCATGCTGAACCACTTGCTGTGGGTGGGCGCGCACGCCATTGACTGCGGCGCTATGACGGTCATGCTGTTTGCCTTTCGCGAACGTGAAGACCTGCTCGACATCTATGAGGCGGTCAGCGGTGCACGTCTGCACGCTGCGTACTTCCGTCCGGGCGGCGTTTACCGCGATTTGCCCGACACCATGCCGCGCCATGAGTCGAACAAGATTCGCAGCGCCAAGTCTACCGAGGCGCTCAATCGTGCTCGTAACGGCAGCCTGCTTGACTTCGTCGATGACTTCACCCAGCGCTTTCCCACGTATCTGGCCGAATACCACACGCTGTTGACTGACAACCGCATCTGGAAACAGCGCACCGTCGGTATTGGTGTGGTCACGCCGGAACGTGCCTTGAATCTCGGTTTTACCGGCCCCATGCTGCGCGGTTCGGGCATTGCCTGGGACCTGCGCAAGAAGCAACCCTACGAGGTCTATGACCGGCTTGACTTCGACATTCCAGTCGGCAAGACCGGCGACACCTACGACCGTTACCTGGTGCGCATGGAAGAAATGAAACAGTCCAACCGTATCATCAAGCAGTGCGTGGACTGGTTGCGCGTGAACCCAGGTCCGGTCATCACCGACAACCACAAAATTGCACCGCCCGATCGTGAATCCATGAAGTCCAACATGGAAGAACTGATTCACCATTTCAAACTGTTTACCGAAGGCTTTGCCGTGCCGGAGGGTGAGGCCTACGCGGCCATTGAGCATCCCAAGGGCGAGTTTGGCATCTACCTGATCAGTGACGGTGCCAACAAGCCTTACCGCCTCAAAATTCGTCCGCCTGCTTTTGTGCACCTTTCGGCCCTCAATGAGATGGGCAAGGGCCACATGATCGCTGATGCGGTGGCGATCATTGGAACGATGGACATTGTGTTTGGGGAAGTTGATCGATGATTTCTGAAGAATCCAAAGCGCGCTTCGCCAAAGAAGTCGCCAAATACCCAGCTGACCAAAAACAATCTGCGGTGATGGCCTGTCTGACCATCGTTCAGCAGGAGTTGGGTTATGTCAGCGCCGAGAGCGAGCAGCTGGTGGCTGACTACCTTGGCATGCCAGCCATTGGCGTGCACGAAGTTACCAGTTTTTACAACATGTACAACCAGAAGCCGGTTGGTAAGTACAAGCTCAATGTTTGCACCAATTTGCCTTGCCAGTTGCGTGATGGTGGCAAAGCCATGGCGCACCTGAAAGAGAAACTGGGCATCGACAACGAGCAGACCACGCCCGACGGCCTCTTTACCTTGCAGCAATGCGAATGTCTTGGCGCTTGCGCCGACTCTCCCGTGATGCTGGTGAACGACACCACAATGTGCAGTTTCATGAGCAACGACAAACTTGACCAACTGGTTGACGGTTTGCGTGCAGCCGAGGTGAAGTCATGAACGTTCAACAAATTCTGGCGCAGTTTCAGTCCACCGGGCAAGAGACCGCTTTTCACAACAAGCACATCAATCCCCAGATTTATGCCGGCCTGAACGGCAACAACTGGCGCCTGAAAGACTATGAAGCCCGTGGCGGCTACCAGGCCTTGCGCACGGTACTGGGCATCGATGGCGCTGCTGGCATGACGCAGGATCAGGTGATCGCAACAGTCAAGGAATCGTCACTACGTGGTCGCGGTGGCGCTGGTTTCCCGACCGGGCTCAAGTGGAGTTTCATGCCGCGCCAGTTCCCGGGTCAAAAGTACCTGGTGTGTAATTCGGATGAAGGTGAGCCTGGCACGTGCAAAGACCGCGAAATCATGGAGTTCAATCCGCATATCGTGATTGAAGGCATGATCATCGCCGCCTACGCCATGGGCATTTCGGTCGGCTACAACTACATTCACGGTGAGATTTTTCATACCTACCAGCGTTTCGAAGAAGCCCTGGAAGAAGCGCGTGCCGCTGGTTTGCTGGGCGACAACATTCTGGGCAGCAACTTCACGTTTCAGTTGCATGCGGCGCATGGTTTTGGTGCCTATATTTGTGGCGAGGAAACCGGTTTGCTGGAGTCGCTAGAAGGCAAAAAAGGCCAGCCGCGCTTCAAGCCGCCGTTCCCGGCCAGTTTTGGCCTTTACGGCAAACCGACCACCATCAACAATACTGAAACCTTTGCGGCAGTGCCCTGGATCATCCGCAACGGCGGGCCGGCCTATCTTGCCTGCGGCAAACCAAACAACGGTGGCACCAAGATTTACTCGGTCAGTGGCGACGTCGAATTGCCCGGCAATTTTGAAGTGCCGATGGGAACGCCTTTTTCCAAACTTCTGGAGTTGGCGGGCGGCGTGCGCAAGGGTCGTCAGCTCAAGGCCGTGATCCCTGGCGGTTCATCGTCTCCGGTGTTGCCGGCTGACATCATGATGGACTGCACCATGGACTATGACTCGATTGCCAAGGCGGGCTCCATGTTGGGCTCCGGTGCCGTGATCGTGCTCGACGACTCGCGCTGCATGGTCAAGAGCCTGCAACGCCTAAGTTATTTCTACATGCACGAGTCCTGCGGCCAGTGCACGCCATGCCGTGAGGGCACGGGCTGGTTGTCCCGCGTGGTCGATCGCATTGAGACCGGCCACGGTCGTGAAGCCGACCTTGAGTTGCTGAACTCGGTGGCCGAAAACATCCAGGGGCGCACCATTTGCGCGCTGGGTGACGCCGCGGCCATGCCGGTGCGCGCCATGCTCAAGCATTTCATGCCTGAATTTGAATACCATGTGGCTCACAAGACCTGCATGGTTCCTGCTTACGTTTGAGCGAGTGCCAAGATGATTGAAATTGAACTCGACGGTCATAAGGTCGATATTGCAGAAGGTAGCACGGTCATGCATGCGGCCGAGAAAGCGGGTACCTTTGTTCCCCATTTCTGCTACCACAAAAAGTTGAGCATTGCTGCCAATTGCCGCATGTGTCTTGTGGACATCGAAAAAATGCCCAAGCCCATGCCGGCCTGCGCCACCACTGTGACGCAGGGCATGATCGTTCACACCAAGACCGAGAAAGCCATCAAGGCCCAGCAGTCGGTGATGGAGTTTTTGCTCATCAACCACCCGCTCGATTGCCCTATTTGCGACCAGGGTGGTGAATGCCAGTTGCAGGATATTGCGGTTGGTTATGGCGCCTCTGCATCGCGCTACGAGGAAGAAAAACGCGTTGTATCGGTCAAGGACGTCGGCCCACTGATTTCCATGCAGGAAATGACGCGCTGTATTCATTGCACGCGCTGTGTGCGCTTCGGGCAAGAAATTGCTGGCGTCATGGAGCTCGGCATGTCGCAGCGCGGCGAGCACTCGCAGATTGAAACTTTTCTGGATCACACCATCGACTCTGAACTGTCGGGCAACATGATCGATATCTGCCCGGTGGGTGCCCTGACCAGCAAGCCGTTCCGCTACAGTGCCCGCACTTGGGAGTTGTCACGGCGCAAGTCGATCAGCCCTCATGATTCGACCGGTGCCAACCTGATTGTGCAGGTTAAAAACAACCGCGTCATGCGCGTGGTGCCGTTCGAGAACGAAGCCGTCAACGAATGCTGGATTGCCGACCGTGACCGTTTCTCCTACGAAGCCCTCAATGGCGACGATCGTTTAACTGCGCCCATGATCAAGCAGGGCGGTCAGTGGAAGACGGTGGACTGGCAAACGGCGCTTGAATATGTTGCCAATGGCCTGAAACAAATCAGTGCCGAATTCGGCCCCACCAGCCTTGGGGCGCTGGTAAGCCCACACGCCACCCTTGAAGAGTTGCATCTTTCGGTCAAGCTCATGCACGGTCTGGGCAGCAACAACATCGACCACCGCATGCGCCAGGCCGAGTTTGCTGCAACAGAAGGTGCGCGTTATCTTGGAACGTCCATTGCCGCTTTATCTGAATTGCAAAGCGTGCTGGTCATAGGCTCGAACCTGCGCAAAGAGCACCCGCTGTTTGCCCAGCGCATTCGTCAGTCGGCGCGCAAGGGTTGTGTGGTCAGTGCCATTGCCTCTAGTCACGATGACTGGGCGATGCCGGTGGCGCATCGGATTCAACTGCCGGCAGGCCAATGGGTGCAGGCACTGGCATCAGTCGCCGCCGCCGTCGCTGCTGAAAAAGGTGTTGCGGCTCCCGTCGCTGCTGCCACGAATGACATGTCGACTGCCATCGCGCAGACGCTGCTGGCTGGCGAACGCAAGGCCATTTTGCTCGGCAACGGTGCGGCGCATCATGCTCAAGCGTCCAGCTTGCTGGCGCTGGCACAGTGGCTGGCGGACCAAACGAGCGCCAGCTTCGGCTACCTGACCGAAGCGGCCAATACCGTGGGTGCCCAGTTGGTCGGAGCCCAGCCGGCCAACGGCGGCTTGCATGCCGGACAAATGCTCGGCGGTGCACTCAAGGCGGTTGTGCTGCTGAACACCGAGCCAGAGTTTGATTCATCAGTTGAGGCGCAAGCGGTCGAGGCGCTGAGCAAGGCGCAGATGGTTGTGTCGTTGAATCCGTTCAAGGCCAATATGGCGTTTTGTGACGTGATGTTGCCAATCTCGCCGTTCACGGAAACCTCTGGTACTTTCGTCAACGCTGAAGGTCGCGCCCAAAGCTTCCATGCTGTGGTCCAGCCGCTGGGTGAAACCCGTCCGGCCTGGAAAGTGCTGCGTGTGCTGGGGAGTATGCTCAAGTTGCCGGGCTTCGACTTCAACTCGTCAGAAGAGGTGCTTCAAGGCATTCCCGGCTTGACCACGGGCGATGTGCTCCAGGTGTCGGTTGATCGTCTTGACAACCGCACCACGGCGAGCATCAATTCAAACGCTGAAGCTGGCGCGCCAGTGGTCGCCGGTATTTATCAACTCGATGGCATTGTGCGCCGTGCGCCTGCGCTTCAGCAGACGGCGGATGCCCGGGCTGCTCAAACCTTGGAGGTGGCAGCATGAGCGATTTCGTGTTCAATTTTGGTCAAGGGCTCATTGCTGCGCCTTGGTGGGCGGCCATTGCCTGGCCAACCATCTGGGCCTTGATCAAGGTCACCTTGGTGTTGATGGTCGTGATGGGTGCCGTGACCTATGCCACCCTCTGGGAGCGCAAGCTGCTGGGCTGGGTGCAGATTCGGCTCGGGCCAAATCGGGTCGGCCCCTTCGGACTGTTGCAGCCAATTGCAGATGCCCTCAAGCTGATGACCAAGGAGATCGTGCGGCCAGCCAAGTCTGACAAGTTTTTGTTTTACCTCGGGCCGGTGATGACGGTGGCACCGGCTTTGGCCGCATGGGCGATCATTCCGTTCGGACCGGAGATTGCGGTCGCTAACTTGAACGCGGGCTTGTTGTTTTTTATGGCCATCGCGTCCATGGAAGTGTATGGCGTGATCATTTCTGGTTGGTCATCCAATTCCAAGTACGCGTTTCTTGGCGCATTGCGCGCCTCTGCCCAGATGGTGAGCTACGAGATCGCCATGGGGTTCTGTTTGTTGATTGTGCTGATGGTGTCAGCCAGCCTCAACATGACCGATATTGTGATGGGGCAGGGTAAAGGGTACTTCGCCGACATGGGCCTGACCTTCTTGTCCTGGAACTGGTTGCCTCTTTTGCCGATCTTCGTCGTGTTCTTTATTTCCGGACTGGCCGAAACCAATCGCACGCCTTTTGACGTGATCGAAGGTGAGTCCGAGATCGTGGCCGGCCATATGGTGGAGTACTCGGGTATGTCCTGGGCCATGTTCCAGATGGCTGAATACGCCAGCATCTGGATTCTCTCGATCATGTCAGTCACCCTGTTTCTGGGGGGCTGGATGTCGCCGATCGACAGTGTCTTGCTCAACTGGATTCCGGGTTGGATTTGGCTTGGCATCAAGACGTTTCTCATGATGACAATGTTCATCTGGGTGCGCGTTACATTCCCTCGTTTCCGGTATGACCAGATCATGCGTTTGGGCTGGAAAATCTTCATTCCAGTGACCTTGGTGTGGCTGGTGGTGGTTGCGGTGTGGATGCAGACTCCGTGGAACATTTGGAATTGATCATGACTAACCCAACTTCAAATACGGTTGCCAAGACTTCCGCCAGCGCCTTTTCACTGAAGGATTTCCTGTCGAGTTTCATGCTTGTCGAGTTGCTCAAGGGCATGCGGCTCACGGGAAAGTATGCGTTTCGCAGCAAGATCACGCTCGAATACCCTGAAGAAAAGACACCCTTGTCCCCGCGTTTTCGCGGCTTGCATGCCCTGCGCCGCTATGAGAACGGGGAAGAGCGTTGCATCGCCTGCAAACTGTGCGAGGCCGTCTGTCCTGCCATGGCGATCACCATCGAATCCGAGGTGCGCGATGACGGCTCACGCCGCACCAGCCGCTACGACATTGACCTGACCAAGTGTATTTTTTGCGGCTTTTGCGAGGAAAGCTGCCCGGTCGATTCGATTGTTGAAACCCACATCCTGGAATACCACGGTGAAAACCGGGGCGACTTGTATTTCACCAAGGAAATGCTGCTTGCTGTGGGTGACCGCTATGAACGTGAAATCGCTGCCAGCAAGGCCGCTGATGCCAAGTACCGCTGACCACTTAGAAAGATAAATTAGTTATGGATGTCAAGACGGGTTTGTTTTATGTCTTTGCGACCGTGCTGTTGCTGGCTGCGTTTCGTGTGATCACGGCACGTAACCCGGTGCACTCGGTGTTGTTCCTGGTGCTGGCGTTTTTTCAGGCGTCCATGATCTGGATGCTGCTCGAAGCCGAGTTTCTGGCGATCGCATTGGTGCTGGTGTATGTGGGGGCGGTGATGGTGCTTTTCCTGTTCGTGGTGATGATGCTCGACATCAATCTCGATGGGGTGCGCCAGGGATTCTGGAATCAGTTTCCCATGGCTGCTGTGGTCGGCTTGGTCATCGTTGTGGAAATGTCAGCTGTGTTGCTGGTGGGCTTCCCGATCAGTCAGGCACCAGCGGTGATGACTGGTCTCGGTCAAACCATCGTTGAAACGTCCAATACCAAGGCGCTGGGCGTACTGATGTACACCCATTATCTGTACCCGTTTGAGGTTGCAGCCGCTATTTTGCTGGTGGGCATGATTGCTGCCATTGCTTTGACCTTGCGACACCGCAAGCACGTCAAGGCTGTGAGTCCTGCGGAGCAGGTCCGCGTGAAGTGGGCCGAACGCCTGACGGTCGTCAAACTGGATGCCACCCAACCCGCGGCATCAGCACCAGCCGCCCAGGCTACGCTCGAGGAGAAAAAAGCATGACGCTTACCTTAGGTCACTTTTTGTCGCTGGGGGCGGTATTGTTTGCGCTTTCCGTAATCGGGATTTTCTTGAATCGGAAAAACCTGATTGTGTTGTTGATGGCCATTGAGCTCATGCTGTTGGCGGTGAACACCAATTTTGTCGCGTTTTCGTATTACCTGGGTGATTTGAATGGACAGATTTTTGTATTCTTCATCCTGACCGTTGCGGCGGCTGAAGCTGCTATCGGTCTGGCCATCCTGGTGCTGTTGTTCCGTCTTAAATCCAATATCAATGTGGACGAACTTGATTCGCTGAAGGGTTAATAAAAATGAGTCAAACCCTTTCCTCTTCGACGCTGCTGGTTATTGCGCTGGCGCCTCTGGTGGGTGCCGTTGCTGCTGGTGTGCTGGGCACCAAGTTCGGTGGCAATGTCATTGGCCGACGCGTCTCCCACTCGCTTACCATTTTTGGTGTGTTGCTGTCGTTTGTTTTGTCGGTTTTGACGCTGCAAAGCGTGGTCTCCGATGGTGCCCGCTTCAATGAAAGCATTTACACATGGATGGTGGTCGGCAACCTCAAAATGGAGATCGGCTTCCTGGTGGACGGCCTGACCGCCATGATGATGTGCGTGGTAACTTTTGTGTCGCTGATGGTGCACATTTACACCATCGGCTACATGGAGGAAGACGACGGCTACAACCGCTTCTTTGCCTACATCTCCCTGTTCACTTTTTCGATGTTGATGCTGGTCATGAGCAACAACATGTTGCAACTGTTCTTCGGTTGGGAAGCCGTGGGCCTGGTGTCCTACTTGCTGATCGGTTTCTGGTTTAACAAGCCTAGCGCCATTTTTGCCAACATGAAGGCTTTTTTGGTGAATCGGGTTGGCGACTTCGGTTTTATTATCGGTATTGGTTTGTTGGCCGCCTACACGGGCACGCTTAATTACAGTGAAGCTTTTGCCAAGCTTGGCGAGTTGGAAGGGGTGATCCTGCCCGGTACCGACTGGATGTTGATCACCGTGATTTGTATTGGCCTCTTCGTCGGTGCCATGGGCAAATCGGCACAATTCCCCTTGCATGTATGGTTGCCAGATTCAATGGAAGGCCCCACGCCAATTTCTGCCCTGATTCACGCTGCGACCATGGTGACTGCTGGTATTTTCATGGTGGCGCGTATGTCGCCGTTGTTCGAACTCAGTGACACTGCGCTCAACTTCATCCTGATCATTGGTGGCATCACTGCCTTGTTCATGGGCTTTTTGGGCATCATCCAGAATGACATCAAACGCATCGTGGCGTATTCAACGCTGTCGCAACTGGGTTACATGACAGTGGCGCTGGGCGCCTCGGCCTACTCAGTGGCGGTGTTCCATTTGATGACGCATGCGTTTTTCAAGGCCCTGCTGTTCCTTGCAGCGGGCTCGGTCATCATGGGCGTGCACCACAACCAAGATATCCGCTGGATGGGTGGCTTGCGCAAATACATGCCGATCACCTGGCTCACGTGTCTGGTGGGTTCGCTTGCGCTGATTGGTACCCCCTTCTTTTCGGGCTTTTACTCCAAAGACTCGATCATCGTGGCGACGCATGCCAGCCAGTTGCCAGCTGCAGGGTTCGCTTATTTCTCGGTGCTCGCGGGCGTTTTCATCACCGCTTTTTATTCGTTCCGTCTCTATTTCCTGGTGTTTCATGGCAAGGAGCGTTTTGACCAGAATCCTGACGCTCACCATGGTCATGGTCACGGTGATCACGGCCATGCAGACAAGCCGCATGAGTCGCCCTGGGTAGTGACGGTGCCCTTGATCATGTTGGCGATTCCGTCACTGTTGATCGGCTTTTTCACCATTGGCCCGATGCTGTTTGGCGACTTTTTCAAGGACGCAATTTTTGTCAACCTGGAATTGCACAAGGCCATGGAGATGTTGGCTGAAGAGTTTCATGGCCCATTGCAAATGGCCATCCATGGTTTGACCAGTGCGCCCTTCTGGCTGGCTCTCGCCGGGGTGGTAAGCGCCTACTACATGTACATGGTCAATCCGGCTATGCCGGCAGCCATCAAGCGCAGCGCTATGCCGATCTATATCCTGCTTGAAAACAAATATTACATGGACTGGTTCAACGAAAACGTGTTGGCTCGTGCGACTCGCGGCTTGGGGGTGGCGCTTTGGAAAGCGGGCGATCAGGCTCTGATTGACGGTGCTGTAGTGAATGGTTCCTGGCGCATCGTCGGCTGGATTTCTGGCGTGGTTCGAAAGATCCAGACCGGTTACCTGTATGACTATGCGCTGACCATGGTTCTGGGTATTTTTGTGCTGATGACGTACTTCGTCTGGCTCAAATAGGAGAAATATAAAAATGGGTTTGCTGAGCCTGGCTATTTGGACACCGATTGCCTTCGGTGTGGTGTTGCTGGCACTTGGTCGTGATGACCAGGTGCGTGCGGTTCGATGGATTGCGCTGGTGGGAGCGGTGGTGAGTCTTTTGGTGACTTTGCCGCTTTACACACAGTTTGACCTATCGACTGCGGCCATGCAATTTGTCGAAACAAGGCACTGGATTGAGACCTTCAACATCAATTATCACCTTGGTATTGACGGCATCTCGGTTTGGTTCATTTTGTTGACCGCCTTTATCAACCTGATCGTGGTGATTGCCGGCTGGGAGGTCATCACCAGCCGCGTCAACCAGTATATGGGGGCGTTCCTGATTTTGAGCGGGCTCATGATCGGCGTCTTTTGTGCCCTCGATGGCATGCTGTTCTACGTCTTCTTTGAAGCCACCCTGATCCCGATGTATCTGATTATCGGCATTTGGGGTGGGCCCAACAAGATCTATGCGGCATTCAAGTTCTTCTTGTATACGCTGCTTGGTTCGTTGTTGATGCTGGTTGCCCTGATCTACCTGTATGTCACCTCGGGTGGAAGCTTCGATTTGTTGACATGGCACAAGCTGCCGCTGGGTCAGACAGCACAGACACTGCTGTTCTTTGCGTTCCTCGCGGCATTTGCCGTCAAGGTCCCGATGTGGCCAGTGCACACCTGGCTGCCCGATGTCCACGTGGAGGCGCCCACTGGCGGTTCCGCTGTGCTGGCGGCCATCATGTTGAAATTGGGCGCCTACGGTTTCTTGCGTTTCTCGTTACCGGTCACGCCTGACGCTGCCCATGAGTGGGCTGGGTTGATGATCGGCCTGTCGCTGGCGGCGGTTATTTACGTGGGTTTGGTTACCTTGGTCCAGACGGACATGAAGAAGTTGGTGGCCTACTCGTCGGTGGCACACATGGGCTTCGTCACCCTGGGTTTCTTCCTCTTCAATGACCTTGGTGTGGCTGGTGGCATCGTGCAAATGGTTTCCCACGGCTTTGTTTCTGCCGCCATGTTCCTTGGCATTGGTGTGCTCTATGACCGCGTGCATTCGCGTGAAATTTCGGCCTACGGCGGCGTCGTCAACACCATGCCCAAGTTCGCTGTTTTTGCCATGTTGTTTGCCATGGCCAATGCCGGACTGCCAGGCACGGCTGGGTTTGTGGGCGAATGGATGGTGATCCTGGCCGCCCTGAAGGTGAATTTTTGGGTTGGTATGGCGGCTGCAAGTGCCCTGATCTTTGGCGCGTCTTACACCCTCTGGATGGTTAAGCGCGTTTATCTGGGGCCAGTGACCAACGACCATGTCAGGCACATGAAGGACATCAATGCGCGAGAATTTTTCTTCCTGTCGTTGCTGGCCATCGCTATTTTGTTCATGGGCCTGTACCCTTTGCCGATCACCGAAGTGATGGATGTCTCAGTGGCTGAATTGCTGAAACACGTGGCCATCACAAAACTGAACTGATCAGTCTGTACTGACAACCTTGAGATAAGAGATTCCTATGATTGACAAAATCAGTTTGATCGCGGTTTATCCAGAAATAATCCTGTTGGTCATGGCTTGCGTGATTCTGCTGTTCGATTTGAGCGTCAAAAGCCGCACGCGCACCGCTACATTTGTTCTCAGCATGCTTACGCTGGCTGTGGTCGCCGCGATTCAGGCCAATTACGCCTTGTCAGGTCAGACAATTTATGCCTTTGGCAACATGGTGGTCAGCGATGTCATGGGCAATTGGCTGAAGTGTTTCGCTACGCTTTCGGTTATGGTCTCATTGGTTTACGGCCGCCACTACGCGGCCGAGCGTGACATGCTGCGTGGCGGTGAGATATTCAGTCTGAGCTTGTTTTCCCTGATGGGCATGTTTGTCATGATCTCCGGCAACAACTTATTGGTGCTCTACATGGGCGTTGAGTTGCTGACTCTTTCAAGCTACGCGCTGGTGGCGCTGCGCCGCGATTACATTCTGTCAGTTGAGGCGGCCATGAAATATTTTGTGCTCGGTGCACTGGCATCCGGATTCCTGCTCTACGGCATGTCCATGCTGTACGGCGCTACCGGCACGCTCAATATTCAGGAGGCGCTCGCTGCTATCCAATCGGGTCAGCTGAAGCATCAGGTGCTGGTCTTTGGTTTGGTGTTCATCGTGGCAGGTCTCGCGTTCAAGCTTGGTGTCGTGCCGTTTCACATGTGGATTCCTGACGTGTACCAGGGTGCGCCCACGGCTATCACGCTCATGATTGGCGGTGCCCCAAAGCTGGCTGCTTTCGCAGTGATGATCCGCATCCTGGTGGAAGGCCTCATGCCCCTGTCTGCTGACTGGCAACAGATGTTGATGTTGCTGGCGATTGGCTCGCTGGCCATTGGTAATCTGGCCGCCATCGCGCAGACCAATCTCAAACGCATGCTGGCCTATTCGACCATTTCCCACATGGGTTTTGTGTTGATTGGCATGATGTCCGGCGCTGTGAGCGGGCAACCTGAGGCAACTGCCAATGCCTACGGCTCTGCCATGTTTTATGTGATCTCCTATGTGTTGACCACACTGGTGAGCTTTGGCATTATTTTGCTGTTGTCGCGCGACGGCTTCGAGAGTGAAGAGATTTCCGACTTCGCGGGCTTGAACCAGCGCAGCCCCCTCTATGCCGCCATCATGGCCGTCTGCCTGTTCTCTTTGGCCGGTATTCCGCCCATGATCGGTTTCTATGCCAAGCTGGCGGTGTTGCAGGCCTTGGTGGCTTCAGGCGGAACTCTGCAAATTGTGCTTGCCGTGTTTGCCGTCATGATGTCTTTGATTGGCGCGTTTTATTATCTGCGCGTGGTTAAGGTGATGTATTTTGATGTGCCCTCCAGTACCTCTGGTCCGATTACCTCGCCCTTTGAAGTTCGCGCCATGTTGTCTGTCAATGGTGCTCTGCTATTGGTGTTGGGTATCGTTCCTGGCGGGCTGATGGCCCTGTGTGCCAATGCTGTGATGCAGATGCTGGCCACTTGATCTCGCTGCTTTTTTACGTCAACTTGAAGGTTCATGGGCAAGAATCAGTTTGACCATTTGGTCGAAAAGAAGTTAAGCAGCACTGAACTTTTCAAGGGTCGACTCCTGCACGTTTTTCGCGATCAGGTCACTTTGTCTAATGGCGATGAGGCCACCCGCGAGTATGTGGTGCATCCCGGCGCCGTCATGATCGTCCCCCTGCTCGAGGATGCAACAGGTGCTTTGCAAGTGGTGCTGGAGCGCCAGTTTCGTTATCCCGTTGGCCGGGTCATGATCGAGTTCCCCGCTGGCAAACTTGATGCCGGCGAAACCTGCTTTCAATGTGCCCGACGCGAGTTGTTCGAAGAAACTGGCTACAGCGCCAGCCAGTGGGCACACGCTGGCGTATTGCACCCGGTTATTGCCTATTCCACGGAGTTCATCGACATCTGGTTTGCGCGCGGCTTGCGGGCCGGGCAGCGCCAACTCGACGAGGGTGAGTTCCTGGATGTGTTCACGGCCACACCCGTTCAGTTGCTCGAATGGTGTCGCCAAGGACAAGTCACCGATGGCAAGACGCTTACTGCGGCCTTGTGGCTGCAAAACGTGAATATGGGTGCCTGGAAGCTCGATTGGCAAGATGCCGACTGACTTCCCTATGTGTTTTTTGCATATCAAGATGATTTGGCGCGGCATTGGTATTTAGGTCGCCTGCAGTTTCTAAAATATTGTGGTTCAAAGCAATATTTGGAGAACTGCATGACCCATGCGAACCTTGCTGACCTGCGTGCCTACACCCTGGAAAACGCCGGTGTAGCCGCCGCCGTGCTGGCAGACCTTGTCCCAGCCTATTTTGACAACACCGACCCTGACGAATTACAGCAACGCGGCCCGGCCACGCTGCTGGCCCTGGCCAGCGCGCACTGGCGCTTGCTGGACGCCGCTCCTGACGCCGCAGGCCAGCGCATTCGTGTCTTCAATCCCACGCTGGCCGAAGACGGTTTTGACAGCGAGCACACGATCATTCAACTGGTGCACGATGACATGCCGTTCCTGGTGGATTCGGTCACCATGGCCATCAACCGCAGCGGCCGCATGGTGCACTGGATCGTGCACCCGCTGCTGGCGCTCGAGCGCGATGCCGGTGGCAAGGTCAAAAGTGCCGTGCTGGCCCGTCAGGACGCCGACCGCAGTCGTCAGATTTCTTCGCTGATTCTGCTCGAATGCGACCGGATCGTGCTCGAGTCCGACCGGCGCCAGCTCGCCGCTGAACTCTCCCAGGTGCTGCACGATGTGCGCGCCGCGGTGAGCGACTGGCTGCCCATGCTCAAGCACCTGCAAGCCGTCAGGGAAGATTCTGCGCGCTCACCCCTGTCGGCCAAGGGGCAACATGAAGGGGTTGAATTCCTGCACTGGCTGGAAGCGCAGCACTTCACTTTCTTGGGTGCGCGCGACTACCAGTTGGTGCGTGACGAGGTCGGCATCAAGTTGGTGGCGGTGGCCGAGTCCGGGCTTGGCATTTTGCGTGGCGAGCCAAAGACGCCCTCGAGTCGTTTGCCGACGGATGCCCTTGAATTTCTGGATTCAGACCAACTGGTACTGGTCAACAAAGCCATGACGCGGGCCACCGTGCACCGGCCGGCGTGGCTCGATTGCCTGACAGTCAAGCGCTTTGGTGCCGATGGCAACGTCATTGGCGAAGCCCGCTTTTTGGGGCTTTACACCTCCAAGGCCTACGCTGCCGCGGTCTCGGACATTCCGCAAATCCGGCGTCGCGCCGCAGATGTCATGGCGGCTGTGGGCGTGCTGCCCGAGAGCCATGCCGCCAAGTCCTTGCAGACGATTCTGGATGATTACCCGCGCGACGAGCTGTTCCAGGTCGATACCGTCACCTTGATCGACCATGCCGTGGGTATCTTGAGGTTGCAGGAGCGCCAGCGCGTGCGCGTGTTTCTGCGCCGCGACCCCTTTGGCCGCTTCACCTCGGCCCAGGTGTTTGTGCCGCGCGACCGTTACAACACCGAACTGCGCTCCAAAATTGGCGACGAACTCTGCCGCTCGCTCGATGGCCAGTCGGTCGAGTTCACCCCAACGTTGACCAACAGCCCGCTGGCGCGCATTCACTACTTCATTCGCGCCGATCGGCAGGCGCCTGGTAATGTCGATGTATCGGCGCTTGAGGCACGCATCACCCGACTTTGCCAGCGCTGGGAAGACGATTGCACGCAGGCCTTGCTGCACATTCACGGTGAAAGCCACGGCCTGGCTTTGGCCGCTCGTTTTGCCGACAGTTTTCCAACCGCTTACCAGGAAGAGTTTTCTGGCCGCAGGGCCGCCGACGATGTGGACGTGCTCGCCAGCCTGTCGCCGCAGCAGTCGATGGCGGTGCGCTTGTACCGGCCGCTCGACAGTGCGCCCGGCATGGTGCGCTTCAAGATTTTCAGCCTGAGCAAGGTGGCGCTGTCGGATTCGCTGCCAGTGCTCGAGCGTATGGGTGCGCGCGTGCTCGACGAGCATCCCTATCAGTTGGAGGTGGCTGCGCCCGCGCTTGAAGCCACCCAATACTGGATACACGACCTGGGCCTGCAACTACCGCCAGAGGCCGACTTTGCCGTGATCCGCGAGCGCTTTGAGGCCCTGTTTGTGCGGGTCTGGTGCAAAGTGCTCGACAGTGACGACCTCAACAAGCTGGTGCTGGCAACCACGCTTGATGCACGTGCCATTGCAGTGTTGCGCGCCTATACCCGTTATTTCAAGCAGCTTGATTTTCCGTACAGCCAGAGCTACCTGGAGGCCACGTTGTACAAAAACGCCGCCCTGGCGCAAAACCTGTACCAGCTCTTTGACGCGCGCTTTGACCCCGCGCAAGAAGCCGAGCGGGCAACGCTGCAAGCCAGCATGAACGAGGACATCGAAGCGCAACTCAGCGCGGTGGCCAGCCTGGACGAAGACCGCATCCTGCGCCAGTACCACCGGACCATTTTGGCCACGCTTCGCACCAACGTGTGGCAGACGACTGCCACGCGTGCTTTCAAGCCGTACATGAGTTTCAAGTTTCAGTCGCATGACGTGCCAGGCATGCCCGAGCCCAAGCCGATGTTTGAGATTTGGGTCTATTCGCCGCGCGTTGAAGCCATTCACCTGCGCATGAATAAGGTGGCGCGCGGCGGTCTGCGCTGGTCGGACCGACCCGAAGATTTCCGCACCGAGATTTTGGGGCTGGTGAAAGCCCAGCAGGTCAAAAACACGGTGATCGTGCCAGTCGGCTCCAAGGGTGGATTTGTCCTGAAAAACCCGCCGCCTGCAAGCGACCGCGAGGCGTTCCGAACCGAAGGCATCGCCTGCTACAAGCTGCTGCTCGCAGGCCTGCTTGATGTCACCGACAACCTGGTCAAGGCCCAGGTGGTGGCGCCTGATAACGTGGTGCGCCATGACGCGGATGACCCCTACCTGGTGGTGGCGGCCGACAAGGGCACAGCCAGTTTTTCCGACATTGCCAACAGTGTCTCAGCAGACTACGGCTACTGGCTTGGCGATGCCTTTGCCTCGGGCGGCTCGGTGGGTTACGACCATAAAGAGATGGGCATCACCGCGCGCGGCGCCTGGGAGTCGGCCAAGCGCCATTTCAGGGCCTTGTCGCACGACATCCAGACGACACCCTTCACCGTGGTCGGTATTGGCGACATGTCGGGCGACGTGTTTGGCAACGGTATGCTGCTGTCCACGCAGATCAAGCTGGTGGCGGCCTTTGACCACCGGCACATCTTCATCGACCCCGCGCCGGATGTGGCGCGCAGTTTTTCCGAGCGCCAGCGCTTGTTCCATTTGCCACGTTCCAGTTGGGACGATTTTGACCGCAGCGTGCTCTCGGAAGGCAGCGGCATTTACCCGCGCTCAGCTAAATCGATCCATTTGTCGGATGCGGCGCGCAAGGTGCTTGGCATCGAGGCCGCAGACCTGGCGCCCAACGACTTGATTCATGCGCTGCTGCAAGCCCCGGTGGACATGCTCTACAACGGCGGTATTGGCACCTACGTCAAGTCCTCGCAAGAGAGCCACGCGCAGGTCGGCGACAAGTCCAGCGACGCGTTCCGGGTCAACGGCGGGCAATTGCGCTGCAAGGTACTGGTGGAAGGCGGCAACCTCGGTTGCACCCAGCTGGGGCGCATCGAGTTTGCCCAGGCCGGCGGCCTGATCTACACCGACGCCATTGACAACTCGGCCGGCGTCGACTGCTCCGACCACGAGGTCAACATCAAGATTTTGCTCGACCGAGTCGTCGAGGCGGGCGACCTCACGCTCAAGCAGCGCAACGACCTGCTGGCGTCCATGACCGACGAAGTCGCCCACCTGGTGCTGGCCGACAACTACTATCAGTCACAGGCGCTCGACGTGGCCTGCCACCGGCCCTTGTACCTGCTGGGTGGCCAACAGCGCCTGATTCAGTGGCTCGAAGGAGCCGGGCGCCTGAACCGTGCCATCGAGTTCTTGCCCGATGACGAAGAATTTGTGCGCCGGCGTTCGCTCAAGCAGGGCCTGACGGCGCCCGAAGGCGCAGTGCTGCTGGCCTACGCCAAGATGTCGGTGTTTGACGACTTGTTGGCCAGCAACCTGCCTGATGACCCGTATTTCAACCGTGTCCTGAAGGCTTATTTCCCCAGCATCTTGAGTGAAAAATTTGCCACTGCCATCGACTTGCATCCGCTCAAGCGTGAAATCATCGCCACCTATGTCGCCAACACCGTGGTCAACCGCAGCGGTGCCACCTTTGTCAACTTTTTGGCGGCAGAGGCAGTGGCTGGTACAGCGGATGTGGTGCGAGCCTACACGCTGGCGCGGGAAATCTTCGAACTGGAGCCGTTGTGGGACCAGATCGATGCGCTTGATGGTGTGGTGACCAGCAGCCTACAGCTTGACTTGCTCAGCAAGCTCATCGCCATTGCGCAGCGCGCCTCGCGCTGGATGCTGCGCGCGCGCTCCAATGCAGCCGATTTGCCGACTCTGATTGCACGTTACCAGCCCAGTGCCCGTGAGTTGCGCGCCAATCTGGAAAGCTGGTTACCCGCCAGCGCCCTGGCCAACTGGGAGCAAGCCACCCAGAAACTGGAACAGGCGGGCGTGGCCCCGGAATTGGCGCGCAAGCTCAGCGCACTGGAATTCATTTTCCCGGCGCTCGATCTGGTGGACCTGACCGAGCAGGCCAAGACCACGCTGGCGCAAGCGGCGCAAACTTACTTTGGCGTCGACAGCATGCTGGGCCTGAGCGCCTGGCGCGCCCAGATCAACCGCCTGCCCACCGACACCCTGTGGCAGACCCAGGCCCGCGGCAGTGCGCGCGAAGACGTGTATGCCATCGCCAGCCAGATCAGCCTGAGCGTGCTGCTGCGTTTTGACGATATTCAGAGCTGGTCCGATACCAATGCCGCCAGTATCGAACGCCTGTGCAAGTTGCTGCAAATCATCAGCACGCAGGGCGCTGACTTGGCGCCGGTGTCAGTGGCATTGCGCGAGCTGCGCCACCTCGCCTGACGGCCTGCATCTAATCAGTTGGGGTCAGAGCACGTCGCTTCGCGAGTGGTCTGACCCGCAAGGTTTAGCCATCGCTGAACTGCAGCGCCGCCAGCCCGGCGTAGAGTCCACCAACGGCAAGCAGTTCGGCATGTGTGCCCTGTTCCACCACACGGCCTTGGTCAAGCACCACAATGCGGTCGGCCTTGACCACGGTGGCCAGTCGGTGCGCAATCACCAGCGTGGTGCGCCCGCGCATGGCCGACTCCAACGCGGCCTGCACCATGCGTTCACTTTCGGCATCCAATGCACTGGTCGCTTCGTCGAGCAGCAACAGCGGCGGATTTTTCAGCATGGCGCGCGCAATGGCAATGCGCTGGCGCTGGCCGCCACTCAGGCGCACACCGCGCTCGCCCAAAAAAGTGTCATAACCCTGGGGCAGGGCGCTGATGAACTCGTCTGCAAAAGCCGCTTGTGCCGCCGCTTTTACTTCAGCGTCGCTGGCCTCGGGCTTGCCGTAGCGAATGTTTTCCAGCGCGCTACTGGAAAAAATTACCGCGTCCTGCGGCACGATGCCAATACCATGGCGCAGGTCGGCCAGCGCCAGTGCGCGCGTCGGCACACCGTCCTTGAGCACGCGCCCTGCAGCCGGGTCGTAAAAGCGCAGCAGCAACTGGAACACCGTGCTTTTTCCCGCGCCACTGGGCCCCACCAGCGCCACCGTTTGGCCCGGTGCGATGTCCAGTGAAAAATCACTGAGCGCCGCTTGGGCGGGGCGCGACGGGTAATGAAACGTGACATGCTCGAATTGAACTGCACTCCCTGCCACAGGCACCGGCGCGGCCACCGGCTGCGCTGGCGAGCCAATTGGGGACTGGCTGGCCAGCAATTCCATCAGCCGCTCGGTGGCCCCGGCAGCGCGCAACAGGTCGCCATAGACCTCCCCCAAAATGGCAAAGGCGCTGGCCAGGATGATCACGTACAACACGGTTTGGCCCAGATGCCCGGCACTGATGCGCCCGGCCATCACGGCTTGCGTGCCTTGGTACAGGCCCCACAGCAGCGCCGCCGAAGTGGCAATGATGATGAACGCCACCAGCATGGAGCGCGCCCGCGAGCGGCGCACCGCCACCTCGAACGCGTTGTCGGTGGCCTGGTTGAAGCGCGCCGCTTCGCGCCCTTCTGCGGTGTAACTTTGCACCACCGGAATGGCGTTGAGCACCTCGGCGGCAATGGCGCTGGCGTCTGCAGCACGGTCCTGGCTGGCGCGTGACAGCTTGCGCACCCGCCGGCCAAACCAGGCTGCGGGCAGCACAATCAGCACCAAGACGCCTGTCACCTGCACCATCACCATCGGGTTGGTCCAGACCAGCACAGCCAGGGCGCCAATGCCCATCACCAGATTGCGCAGTCCCATGCTCAGCGACGAGCCCACCACGGTTTGCACCAGCGTGGTGTCGGCAGAGAGGCGCGACAACACCTCGCCGGTCTGCGTGGTCTCGAAAAAAGCCGGGCTCTGCTGCAGCACATGGCCATACACGGCATTGCGCACATCGGCGGTGATGCGCTCGCCGAGCCAGCTCACCATGTAAAAGCGCGCCGCCGAAAACAGCCCGAGCGCCACCGCCACTGCAAACAGCGCGACAAAGTGCTCGCGCAAAGCCATCACCTGTGCGCCCCGGTCGGTCTGCACCAGGCCACCGTCAATCAGGCTGCGCAGCGCCAGCGGAAAAGCCAGCGTGGCCATGGCGGCCAGCACCAGAAACAGCAGCGCCAAGCCGATGCGGACGCGGTAGGGCTTCAGGAAGGGCAGCAGCCCAGAGAGCGACTTGGGGTTGCCGGTTTTGGGGGAAGCTGTGCTCATGCTGCCCGCCCTCGCAGCGTCTCATACAGCCCCGCGTGGTTCATCAGCACATCCAGAATCCCGCGCAGCACGATCGGTGAATTCAGCGCTTTGGTGCTCATGGCGGTGTGCGCGTCATACGACTCGATGATGGCGTTTTGCAGCTCGGTGTGCAGATCGGGTGAGTTGGCAAACTGCTCCTTGGTGTTGTTGGCAGCCTGCTGCTGCAAGGTTTTGGAGTCGGCGACCTTACCCAGGATGGTGCCGTTCACATAGCGCAACTGGTCCTGCTCGCTGGTGTCGTTGCCAAACAGGTCATTGAGCTTGCTGATCAGCTCGGCCATGTACACCTTTTGCTGTTCCTGCACGCTGGCTGTGCCCGCCTCCGTGATGGGGGCCAGCTTGGGGGTGTCGCCGCTGCCCAGCGGCAAGGCGCGCTGGCCCTGGTCTTTGAGGTGATGGTGCGTCAGCACCACCTTGGACAGGTCGATGCCCTCGCGCTCGCGGCCAAATTCCAGCAGGGGCAGCAGGCGCTTGTAAAGAATAGCGCGTTTCTCGATGCCGGTGTTGCCGTAGTCAAAGATTTGCGACAGGAAGGTGTACAGCCTGAGGTAGGCGCCCATGTCGTTCTTGAACAGAATGAGCGCATCCAGCTCGTCCTGGGCGGCTTTGACGCCTGATAGCTCGCCACGGCCTGCGGCCTCGCGATGACGTGCCTGTGCCGCCTTGTAGCGTTTCATCAAGCGGTCTTGCACCGGCGCCAGGGCGGCAACCAGTTCGCTCTGTTTGGCATCAAACTTCATTTCCACAGCCACCACGCGGTCGACCTCGAAGTCGTCATAGTGGCCGGCGGCATCGAGCTTGGCGCGCAGATCAAACACCAGGTTGGGGTCGGTGGTGGCGCTCAGTTCAGCGGTGGTGTGGTAGGCCTTGAACGAGGCCAACACCTCGGCCGGGTCGTTGACAAAGTCCAGCACGTAGGTGGTGTCCTTGCCAGGATGGGCGCGGTTCAGGCGGCTCAGGGTCTGCACCGCCTGGATGCCAGCCAGGCGTTTGTCCACATACATGCCGCACAGCAGGGGCTGATCGAACCCGGTCTGGAACTTGTTGGCCACCAGCAGGATGCGGTACTCGTCGCCCTTGAAGGCTTCGCGGATGTCGCGGCCCTTCAGATTCGGGTTCAGGGTCTTGCTGGTCTCAGAAAAGCCGTCCAGGCCGGAGTCCTTGTCGTTGACGTCACCGGAGAACGCCACCAGCGTGCCGATGCTGTAGCCATGCTCCCTGATGTATTTCTCAATGGCAATCTGCCAGCGCACCGCCTCCAGGCGGCTGCCGACCACCACCATCGCCTTGGCACGGCCTGCCAGCAGTGGCGCCACAAACTCGCGGAAGTGCTCCACCACCACCTGCACCTTTTGCGCGATGTTGTAGGGGTGCAGCCGCACCCAACCCATGATGCCTTTCATGGCGGCGTTGCGCTCGACCTCTTGCTCGTTCACTTCTTGCCCGTTGTGGGCCAACTTAAAGGCCAATTTGTACGGCGTGTAGTTTTGCAGCACATCCAGAATAAAGCCTTCTTCAATGGCTTGGCGCATCGAATAGACATGAAACGGCGTCGGCACGTTGTCGGGCGCCGGTTTGTGCGTGGGGTCGGGCCGGGTGCCGAACAGCTCCAGGGTCTTGTTCTTGGGTGTGGCGGTGAAGGCCACAAAGGTGATGCCGCCGTCATCGGCGCGGTTGGCCATCTGGGCGGCCAAAATGTCTTCGGTGCTGATTTCACCACCGTCGTTCAGCTCTTGCAGCTCTTCGGGGCTCAGCACGGCCTTGAGCTTGGCGGCGGCTTCACCGGTTTGCGAGCTGTGCGCCTCGTCGGCAATCACCGCAAAGCGCTTGCCTTGGGTGGCGGCCAGCTTGCGCACGGCCTCCAGCGCGAACGGAAAGGTCTGGATGGTGCAGACCACGATTTTCTTGTCACCCGACAGCGCCTCGGCCAGCTTGCCGCTTTTGCTGCCGTCCTGGTTGGTGATGGTGGCCACCACGCCGGTGGTGCGCTGAAAGTCAAACAGCGCCTCCTGCAATTGGGCGTCGATCACGTTGCGGTCAGACACCACCAGCACGGTGTCGAACACCTTTTTGTTCTGTGCGTCGTGCAGCTCGGCCAGAAAGTGCGCCGTCCAGGCGATGGAATTGGTTTTGCCGGACCCCGCACTGTGCTGAATCAAATACTTGCCGCCGGGGCCGTCCAGCAGCACGGCAACTTGGAGCTTGCGTGTCACGTCGAGCTGGTGGTAGCGCGGGAAGATGATGGCCTCGATCTGCTTTTTCTTGTCGCGCCGGGCGATCAGGTAACGGCCCAGAATCTCCAGCCAGCTCTCGCGTGCCCACACCTGCTCCCACAGGTAGGCGGTGCGGTGGCCACCGGCGGCATTCACCGGGTTGCCGGCGGCACCCTCGTCGCCCAGGTTGAAGGGCAGGAACACCGTGGCCGGGCCGACCAGCTTGGTGACCATGGCCACCTCGGAATTGCTCACGGCAAAGTGAATCAGCGCACCCAACGGGAATGACAACAAGGGTTCTGCTGCCTGGCCCTTGGGGCGGGGGTGGCGGTCAAAGCGGTATTGGTCGATGGCGTCGCCAATGCTCTGGGTGAAGTCGGTTTTGAGCTCCACCGTTGCCACCGGCAGGCCGTTCAAGAAAAGCACCAGGTCGATGCTGTTCTCACAGTGCAGCGAGTAGCGCACCTGGCGCACCACGCGTAGGCGGTTGGCGGCATAACGGGCCAGAATGTCGGGGTTGATGGCCAGCGCCGGTTTGAACTGCGCCAGCGTCAACGGGGCCTTGAGGCCAAGCAGTTCAATGCCATGGCGCAGCACATCGAGCGTGCCGCGCTGGTCGAGCTGGTCGCGCAGGCGGGTCAGCAGGGTGTCGGCTGCCTTTGCGCCATGATTCTTGGTCAGTGTGTCCCAGGCCTTGGGTTGGGTCGCCTGCACCCAGGCCAGCACGTCGGCGGGGAACAGGGCACGGGCGCGGTCATAGCCTGCGGCATCTCCCTCGGCGTACAGCCAGCCGTGGGCGGCCAGGTGCTGGCAGATTTCCAGCTCGAAGCTGATTTCTTTGTGCAGGCTCATGGGTTATTTGTTTCTATGGATCAGCCCACAAAACCTGGTTTCATTTGTAAGGCAAAGGCTCGTGCTGCAGACCCGACACAGGCGCAAACTCTGGGTCTTTGTGAAGCAATATGGCTTGGCACTGCAAGGCGGTAGCGGCTATCCAGGCATCCCCAAGCGACATGGGGTAAGTTGCCTTCAGGCTGGCTGCCAGCTCCAACAGTGGCGGCGCCTCATGCACCCAGGTGATGGGCAGCGCCTGGCAGGCCGCGTAAGCCTTGCGCCCTGCTGCCTCGCCCTCGTTCTTCCAAACCCGGTACAGCACTTCCATCAAGGTGATAAAGCTGCCAAAAACACGCACACCCGTCGACGCAGTCCCCGCGGGAGGTTTAAGCGCTGCCGTGAGGACATCGGTCACGCGCTGACTGCCAGGCTCGTTGTAGTACAGGGTCAGCAGTGCCGAGGTGTCCAGCACATAGTCGCTCATGCCGAAGTCTCTTTGCGCAGCTCGGCAAGTCGGTCAGCCTGACGGTCTTGCAGCAATTGCGCCACCGAACCCTGTTTTCCCGCCCCCCGAAAGACGGCTATCGCGTTTAAGCCGGCCTGTACAAAAGCATCTTGGGGTTGAGGATGGGCCTGGGTTTGCGCCTGAAAAACCTCGGGCGTCATCATCAAAGCCACGGTGCGGCCATGCCGGGTGATGATGACCGGCTCGCGCTGCACGGTATCAAGCAACTGGCCAAAACGGTTTTGTGCTTCCATGGATGTAACGGTGATCATGACGAGCCCTTTTAAACTAGCTAACCTGTACAGTATAGCCAAGGTGGTTGGTGAAGCAAGCGCCAGCATCAAATGCCCTACAGGCTCCTGTATCCCGACTCCCGCTGATGCCGCAGCGCCAGCACCAGGATGCGGTCGATATGAGGCAAAAACCGGTAGAGCGCCAGATAACCGGTGCGCCCCCTTGAGATCACCAGCTCGCGCTGCCCAAAGTGGACCTTGCGGCCAATCTCGGGGTGTTGCACCAGAATCTCCAGCGCGTCAAAAATCAGGGTGGCGGTATCTTGTGCGGCTTGCGGGTCGGTTTTCAGCAGGAAATCACTGAGCCTTTCCAGGTCAGTCAGCGCTTGCGCGGTGTAGACCAGCTCAGTCATGCGCTGGTGTCACGGGCTTGGCGGCATCCAGGGGCAGCGGCTGCGGCCGGCCCGGCTTGTTACCCGCCGCATGACCCTCCATGCGGGCGATGACATAGGCTTTGACATCCTCACCACCAAAGACGGCATTGGTGCGCAGGCTGTCCTGATACGACGCCTCGCCATCGGCATAAAACTGTTGGCGTGCCAGCGCATCGTCCATGGCCGTTTGCAGGGTCTCCACCATCAGCGCGTGGGCAGTTTTGCCCTCAAACGCAGCGACTTTGGCAATGGTGGTTTTCAAAGCGTCGGGTAGTTTGAGTGAAGTGGTGGCGGGCATGGCAGTCTCCAAATGGGTGACACGATGGTAACACCTGCAGCGACCATCAACATGGGCGACGTTAAATCAGTGCAATGTAATCAGGCAAACGCCAACATCAAATGTCCCACCGGCTCGGCCGCTGGCCGCACCTTGATCTCGATGTCGTAGCCCAGGCGGTTCAGGCAATCCATCAGCTTGCGCTCGGACAGGTTGCTAAAGTCACCGCGCAGCATGGCGGACACCTTGGGCTGGGGAATGCCCATGCGCTCGGCGGCGGCCTTTTGGGTGAGACCCAGCTTGCGCATGGCCTTGGTGATTTCGATGACCAGGCCGGATTTGATCTTGAGCTTGTCGGCATCGGGCAGGCCCAGGTCGGCAAACACATTGCCTGAACCCATTTCAATCTCGATACCGTCGATGGTGCGCAAAGCGGTTTTTTGGGTCCTGTTGACTTCAAATCTCATGTGGGCTGTCCTTTCCAAATTTGAACCAGTAGCCTGACCCGCTTACTGTAACCCGCAGCGCACATTGGGTATCCAACTCCGCGAATGTCCCCCGCCTTGGGGCAAGCCCCAAGTCTCCTCCTTTATTTCGCTACGTTGGACACCCAACGTACGCCGCTTTACACCACCCCCCGCACATCGATCTGGCCGGTGACGGCGGCGGAGATCAGCGCGGTGCGGCGCTCTTGCAGCAGGTCGATGGCGCGTTGGGCTTCGGTGGTGAGGGTGTCGAATTTGTTGGATTCTTCGGTCAAATACGTAGCGATCGCATCTTGCTCAGGCAGCGGTGGGCAGGGAATTCGCTGATCGCTGACCTGGGTTCCCGTGATCAATGGTTGAGCCGTTTTTGACGCAATGTCGTTGAGGTTCCGACTCCGTAGTGACAGGCTCAGAAACCGTAAGTCGAAGATGGTGGAAACTGGGTCAAGAACGAGGGCGTTGTCAGTAATCCATGCAGGTGGGTGAACGAGATGCACATTGCCACAGAGTGCTCCAACCCGCCCCACCGCCAAGAGGGAGTGGGTGACATTCGGCTGATACGTATAACCCATCATGCCATTGCCACCGATCACTTTCACAGTGTGCTCATCATCGTCAATGGCCTCAACTTCAGCGCTGGACAGACCATCACCGCTGCAAACCTTCGCAGCCCATCTGAGTGGGATAACTTTCCAATGCTCCGGCACATCCCCCAACCATTCGATGCCGGACGGCTTCATGGGGGCGTGGGGGTTCAAGCCCCGGGTGACGGCGTGGGAGATGACGGCCTGGCGTTTTTCTTTCAACAAGGCCATCAGCCGCCGCTGCTCTGCCACCAGCGCATCAATCTTCGCGGTTTCGCGGTCGAGGAAGGCGGCGATTTGGGTTTGTTCGGGGAGGGGTGCGACAGGCACTACTATTTGCCCAACCATCGTTGCGTTGAGATTAGCAAGCCCCGTAGATGAGTTGGACAGAAGATCGAATTGAAGCCTCGCCAAGTCGTTGTTCATCACATACCAAGCGAGCTTCGGCAGGAAGGTTCGCCTCATTCGGATGCGCTGCATAAAATTGGAATAGCAGCAGTGCATTGCCGCGATTTCAGCGTTAACGAGCGTAGTCTTTCCAATGTGAAGCGAACTGCCACTGGACTTCGTCAACAGCAAGTCGTTTTCAGCCAACAGGGAGCCGCGAATTTCCGACTCACTAAGTTTGCGCGGTGCGGGGTCATCGAGTTTCCAGTGACCGTCAACGGTTTGCTCGGTGGACCGCAGAACAATGGTGTCATCTATGCCGTCTGGATATTCGCCCCAAACACCGCCGTCATTGCGGTCCACTTGGTGCTTGAACGGTTGAACCTTCCAATGCCCCGGCACCTCCCCCAACCACTCCACGCCGCTGTCCATGTACTCCGGGTAGCGCGGAAAGCTCATGGGTTCAGCAGATCCAAATCAAGGCCTTGCGGCACAAAGTTCTTGAAGTCCCGGTCCAGCGTCACCAGGCGCTGCCTCGCGGCAATGGCAAAGGCAGCCAGGTAGGCGTCCATCCAGACCTTGGGCGAAGCGCTGTCCAAAGCCGACAGGGTGCGCCATTGCGCGACCAAGCCCGGTGGTTCGTCGCGCCAGGCCACTTGCGGCAGGGCTTGCAGGGCATCGCGCGCCAACCAAACGGTGCGGTTAGTCTGCCCCAAAGCATCGTAGGCACGCTGGACGGAGGCCGTGGATGCCAATCGCAGGAAGCTTTGCTCTGTGGCTCGACACCAAGTCGCGGGCTGTGCAACGGTGCATTGCATCAAGGCTTGCTGTGCACGGGAATAAAACGGATGCTTGGGAAACGTGACGGCGAGCCACACATTGGTATCAAACAGAAAGCCCGGCACGTTGCATGTCCTCGCTATGGAGTGCATCTTGTTCAAGCTGCAACAACTGCTCAATCGTCATGCGTTGGGCCGGGGCGTTATCGCCACTGCGGAAAACCGGAAAACCGTTTTCATTGATTTGAATCGGTGAATCGGGCGAGAGTTGGGGCGCTTGCCGGGGTGCGGCCATGCCCAGCCCCTGGCGCAGAAATTCAGTGACCAGATCACGCAGGGTGCGGCCTTGCATGACCGCCCGAAGCTTCATTTCACGCACAATCTCATCAGGTAGGTCGAGGGTGGTTTTCATGTAAGCAAGCTTACCAGCTAGCTGGGTTGCTGTAAAGCTGCCCAACTGTAATCATGCGGTCAGCCCACCAATCATGGTCAAAATCCGGTCGGTCACGCCTTTCAGCTCGGCATCAATCTCGGCCAGCGGGCGCGGTGGCTTGAAAACGTAAAAGTGCCGGTTGAACGCAATCTCGTAACCCACCTTGGTTTTGTCTGTGTCGATCCAGGCGTCGGGCGCATGGGGCAGCACCTCGCGCTTGAAGTAGGCGGCGATGTCTTCACTGAGCGGTACGTTCTCGGTGTCGCGCAGGCTGGCATCGGCCACCGGTTTGCCTTTGCCCTTGCCTTTGGTGGCCAGCACGATCTGGCCTTGGTCGTCACGCTCGGGGCGCTCGACGGTGATGGTGTGGTAACCAAAAGCGTCGTTGGCGAAGATGCGGCTGATGGGCACGCCGTCACGGCTGGCTTCCTTGAAGTCACCAAACAAGCGGGTGATTTCGTCAATGTGGTCGGCACTGAGTTCCTTGCGCTTGGAACCCAGGCTCTTGCGCATCTTCTGCCAGAAGCTGCTGGCGTCGATCAGCTGCACCTTGCCCTTGCGCGCCGCGGGCTTGCGGTTGCTGACGATCCAGACATAGGTGCTGATGCCGGTGTTGTAAAACATGTCGGTGGGCAGGGCGATGATGGCCTCGACCAGATCGCTTTCGAGCACATAACGGCGGATTTCGCTCTCGCCACTGCCGGCACCGCCGGTAAACAGCGGTGAGCCGTTGAGCACAATGCCAAAGCGGCTGCCGCCATCTCTTGAGGGGCGCATCTTGGCGATCAGGTGCAGCAGGAACAGCAGCGAGCCATCGCTGACGCGCGGCAGGCCGGGGCCGAAGCGACCGTTGTAGCCTTGTTGTTCGGCTTCCTTGCGGATTTCCTTTTCGATCTTCTTCCACTCGACTCCAAAGGGTGGGTTCGACAGGGCGTAGTCGAACACCTTGCCCGTCAAGCCGTCGTTGGACAGGGTGTTGCCAAAGATGATGTTGGCAATGTCCTGGCCCTTGATCAGCATGTCGGCCTTGCAGATGGCGTAAGACTCGGGGTTGAGCTCCTGACCGTACATCACCAGCCGGGCGTCGGGGTTGAGTTGGCCCAGGTGTTCACCGGCCACGCTCAACATGCCGCCGGTACCAGCCGTTGGGTCGTACAGGCTGCGCACCACGCCAGGCTGGGTCAGGGCGGCATCGTCTTCAATGAACAGCAGATTGACCATCAGGCGGATGACCTCGCGCGGGGTGAAGTGTTCACCAGCGGTTTCATTGGAGAGTTCGGCGAACTTGCGGATCAGCTCTTCAAACACGGCACCCATCTCATTGTTGCTGACCACATTGGGGTGCAGGTCGATGGTGGCGAACTTCTCGGTCACCATGTACAGCAGGCCGGACTTGGCGAGCTTGTCGATCTGGGTGTGGAATTCAAAGCTCTCGAAGATGTCTCGCACGGCCGGTGAAAACGCCTGCATATAGGCGCGCAGGTTTTCACCGATGTGGTCGGGGTCGCCCATGAGCTTCTTGAGGTCAAGGGGCGAGGTGTTGTAAAAAAATGTGTTGGTGACCCGCATCAGGAAGGGCTCGGGGTTCAGGCCGGCTTTCTCACGCAGGGCTTTTTCTGCCAGCACCTCGGCCTTGGTGGCGTTGAGCACGCAGTCCAGGCGGCGCAGCACGGTGAACGGCAGGATGACCTTGCCGTATTCGGATTGTTTGTAGTCACCACGCAGCAGGTCGGCGACCTACCAGATAAAGGAGGAGAGATTGGGGTTGGGGGTGGCCATGCGGTGGTTTTGGGCAGTGTGGCAGGGCTGCCTGGGCGGGTGGTTATGGCCTGATCTTACAGAAGACCAGAAGAGTCACAGCCGCAACGGGCTCGCGTACCCCGTCATCTCCAGATAGCCGCGGCCGACCAATTGGCCACGACTGTCTAGCAGTTCGCTCAAACCCTCCCAATAAATGGCGCCGGTCGACTGGCGGCTGTCGAGTTCCTGGTTGTCGATGACGGCGTTGATGGTGTAACTCTCAAGCACATTCACGCTCGTTCGTGGTTGCTCGCGCCTGATCTGCACCGACCATTCCACCGGGTAGCTGGCGCCGCTGGCCGGGCTTTTCCAGTGGCGCTGCGGCGTGAAGATGACTTCGTCGGGGCCGAAAATTTCGGCTTGTGCAGAGCTTGGCGCGCGTAGCGAGCCGCCCGCCCACAGCGCAGCGCCGTCTTTGGTGCGTAGCCTGAACGCCGTCAGCGCACTGCCATCGAGCAGATTCATGCCGATCCAGTCCCAGCCCACCGCATCCGGGTGCATCAGCGACTGGCTCCACTCGTGGTCGAGCCAAGCCTGTCCCTGCACTGGCAAGGTTTGCTCGCCCAGGCTGAGCTGGCCGCTCACCTGCAATTGCGGCAGGCTGTAGTAATAGCTGGCTTGATGTGCCTCTGGCCCCTTGCGCGACCAGCCCTGGTCGCCTTGCAGCAGCAACGGCTGGGTTTCACGCAGCGCCAGTTGAAAAGAAAAGTCGGACCCGTTGGCTTTTGCCTGATAAGTGCCGCCATCTCGCCTGAGCGACCAGTCGCCCAGTTGCACATTGGTATCCACCTCACTGGCTGTGGCTAGATCGACTTGCGTGTTACCCGACGCGCGTGCAATACGCTGGTCGTGCAGCAAGTGCTTGTTCGCCACGTCGGTTACTGCGGCATGGGCAAAGATCAGTTGTTTGGCGGCAAAGGCCGATGTCATGCCCTGTGTGACGGGCACGCGCGAGCGAAAAAAAGTGAGCTGAAAACCAAAATCACGCTGTGCCGCCTGTAGCCGCCCCGTGATGTACCACCACTCGATGGCAAAGTCAGGGTGGCTGCCAAGGTCGCGCGGGAACCGCAAGGCCTGCCTGGCCTGGGCATGCGCTGCCAAGGGCCAAAGCGGCAGGCTCAAACTAGCGATCAGGCAATGTCGGCGGTTCATGCGTTGGATGTGATTTTCAAACAGACGCGAGTATGGCGGAAAAATCGGGAAGTCGGCGCGACTCGTCAGCCGCTTGGGTTTCCGGATGAATCAGCATGAACAGGTCTTTCGGGTTGACCAATTCCGGTATCAGCGACACCGGTTGGCCCAAGCCGAGTTCCCGGGCGGCATCGCGCATGAAGCGCAGCGCAGAATAGTCTTGCAGCGCAAAGCCGACCGAGTCAAACAGCGTGATCTGGTCTGCGTCGCGGCGGCCGAGTGCCTGGCGCGCCAGCACTTGCCAAAGTTCGGTCACGGCAAAATCAGCAGGCAGGTGCTGCAGGTCGCCCTCAATGCGCGTTTGCGGCTCGTATTCGACAAACACCGCGCTGCGGCGCAACACGTCGGGGTGCAGCTCGGTCTTGCCCGGGCAGTCGCCACCCACGCCGTTGATGTGCATGCCGGGTTCGATCATGTCGGCGGTCAGGATGGCGGCATTGGTTTTGTCTGCGGTCACGGTGGTCACGATGTCGGCACCGCGCACCGCTTGCGCAATGCTGCTGCAAACCTTCAGGCGCAGATTGGTCGAGCGCAGATTGGCGATGAGTTTTTCAGTGGCCTTGGAGTCGCTGTCGAACAGGCGGATTTCCTCGATGCCGAGCAGGTGGTGAAACGCCAGCGCCTGGAATTCGCTTTGGGCGCCATTGCCGATCAGCGCCATCGACCGGCTGTCGCGGCGCGCCAGTTCCTGCGCTGCCACTGCCGACATGGCGGCAGTGCGCAAGGCGGTGCTGAGGGTCAGCTCACTGAGGAATTCCGGAACCCCGGTAGCCACATCGGCGAGCACGCCGAACGCCATCACGCACGGCAAGCCGGCGTGGGTGTTCTTGGGGTGGCCGTTGACGTACTTGAAGGCGTAACTTTTGGCGTCCGAGATCGGCATCAGCTCGATCACGCCATCTTTGGAGTGGTTGGCCACGCGGGCGCATTTTTCAAAGTCTTGCCAGCGCAGGTAGTCGGCGCGGATGTAATCGGCAAGGCGCTTGAAAACGGTTTTGAGGCCGATTTTGTGGATGATGGTGGCAACGTCGTGGACGCTGACAAATTGGGTTTGGACGGATTGAGGTAGTTGCATGATGGGCTTGTTTCCTTGTATGTGAGAAGTATCTCAAGCCGTCATGTCAATGTAAATCGGCAGTTTCAACTGACAATAGTCAAAATGTTAACAAATCGCTAGTATTCACTATCACTTTGCCAGAATCTATCTTGGTGCTGAAGATTCTTGCGTGGTCACTCCGGTCGATCCAGTTTGGTTGACAACATGATGGTTGAAAACGTGTCCACCACGCCCTTGATGACACGAATCTTGTCCAACACCGCATCGAGTTCCTGTGTTGATTCAGTGACCAGCATGGCGCACAGGTCATAGCGCCCGCTCACCGAATACAGCTTGGTGATCTCATGGCGCCGAGCCAATGCACGCACCACGTCAGGCTCGTTTTGGGATTCCATAGAAATCAGCACCATGGCCCGAATGCCCAGCGACGTGCGCGGGCTGCTCACGCCCACGGTGTAGCCTGTGATGACGCCGGCATCTTCCAGCGCCTTGAGCCGCAGCTGCGCGGTGCTGCGCGCACAACCCAAGGCCCGGGCAAGGTTGACCATAGGCAGCCGGGCATTGACCTTGAGCAGCTCGATCAGTTGGTAATCAAGCGCGTCAAGATTGGGTTTTTGTGGTGAATCAATCATAGTGATTTAAAAGTCGGCAACATGACCGAATTTTGACATTGATTTCAGGCACTTTGCCTGTTTTCAGCGGCAGCGTGCGTCCATAAACTGGGATGACACCCAGGAGGCACGCCATGCTGAAAACCGTCGATTTCGCCACCCCCAAAGTCTTCATGACTTATGACGAACTGCAGGCCTACGACCCCGAATCCGAATCCTGGCAAAAGCAGTTCGCCAGGCGCTACACCCACCATGCACAGCTGAAAGGCGTTTTGAACCATGTCGAAGATGTCAACGACACCGTCTACAACAAGTTCGCCATTGCCGTCACACCCTACATGGCCAAGTTGATGGACCGCAACGACCCCAATTGCCCGATCCGTATGCAGTACCTGCCCACGTTCAACGAAGAAACCAAACCCGGTTTTGCCACCATGCTCGATCAGCTGGGCGAAGAAGGCGACACCATCCCCGGCACCAGCATCGTGCACCGTTACCCGCGCCGCGTGCTGTTTCTGGTGAGCAACACCTGCGCCACGCTGTGCCGTTTTTGCACCCGCAAGCGCATGGTCAGCCAGCCCAGCGGCTCGGTGCACAAGGACGAGATCGAGGCGTCGATCGACTACATTGCCAACAACAAGAATATCGACGACGTGCTGTTGTCCGGCGGTGACCCGCTGACCTTTACCGACGATCGTCTCGGCGAAATTTTGGGCATGATCCGCAGCCGCGCGCCGCATGTGCGCTTTTTGCGCATCGGCTCGCGCATGGTGGTGCAAATGCCCACCCGCGTCACGCCCGAGCTGTGCGCGGTGCTGGAGCGTCACCGGGTACAGATGATCAACATCCACATCAACCACCCCAAGGAAATCACGCCGCTACTGCGCCGTCGCGTCAAGTTGCTGCAAAAGGCAGGCATCATGATGGGCCTGCAAACCGTGTGCCTGAAAGGCGTGAACGACAGCGTGGAAGTGATGCGCGAGCTGTTCATGCAGTCGATCGAAATGGGCGTGCGCCCGTATTACGTGTACTCCACCGACATGGTGGAAGGCGCGCACCATTTCATCGTGCCGCACCGGCGCATGCTGGAGTTGTACGAAGGCCTGCGTGGCTGGATCAGCGGCCCGGCCGTGCCCACCTTCATCGTCGACGGCCTGGGTGGTCTGGGCAAGTTGCCGATCATCCCGAGCTATGTGCGCGAGGAGGCATTACCCGACGGCAGTGGCACCACCGTGAAATGCCGAAACTACGCCGGCAAAACGGTCGAAATGCCGGGACTGGGGCAAGACTTTAGCCTGCCCAGTGTGAGCAACTAAATATGAAACACGGCTCCCCCTACGGCACACACCGTGTGCTTGAACCGCTTGGCGTGCTGCCCCAGCCTGCCTGGAGGCTTGACAACGCGATGGCCATCTATGACAACGAGATTCTGATCGACGTGTCGGCGCTCAACATCGATTCGGCCAGTTTCACGCAGATCAAGGCTGCCTGCCAGAACGATGAGGCCCGCATTGCGGCACACGTGCAAGACATCGTGGCCCAGCGTGGCAAACACCACAACCCGGTCACCGGTTCCGGTGGCATGCTGATTGGCACGGTGGCGCAAATCGGCCCGGCATTGGCGGGCAAGATTGACCTGAAGGCGGGCGACAAGATCGCCACGCTGGTGTCCTTGTCGCTGACGCCTTTACGCATTGACGAGATCACCCAAATCCACATGAGTAAGGACCAGATCGAGATCAAGGGCCGCGCCATCCTGTTCGAAACTGGCCTTTACGCCAAGCTGCCCGCTGACATCGACGAAAAACTGGCGCTGGCGATTCTGGACGTGGCCGGTGCCCCGGCGCAAACCGCCCGCCTGGTTAAAGCGGGCAACACCGTGGTGGTAATTGGCGGTGGTGGCAAGTCGGGCACGCTGTGTGTCTATGAGGCCAAAAAGCGCGCTGGTCCGAGCGGTTGCGTCATTGGTGTCTCGCCGTTTGCCAAAGACTGCCAGCGCATGAAGGACCTGGGTTGGGCGGACCATGCGCTAAAGGTGGATGCGACCGATGCACTGGCCTTGATGGAGGCTGTATCGAAGGTGACCGACGGCAAGCTGGCCGACGTGGTGATCAACTGCGTCAATATTAAAAACACCGAAATGGGCAGCATTCTGACGACCAAACAACACGGCAAGATTTACTTCTTTTCCATGGCCACCAGCTTCACCGCAGCCGCGCTGGGCGCGGAAGGTGTCGGCAAGGATGTGGAGATGATCGTCGGCAACGGCTACGCCACCGGGCACGCCGAGTACGCCTTGAATCTGCTGCGCGAGAGCGCCAAACTGCGCGTGCTGTTTGAACAACTTTATGTCTGACTTGGCAATCATTCATCTGACTTGAGAGCCATCGTGAGGAAACAATACACGCCCGTCATTGCGAACAAAGTGAAGCAATCCATGACCCCAAACTGCATGGACTGCCGCGCTACGCTCGCAGTGACGCAGTTTCTATTCAAAGTCCGTGTGCGGTGTCGGGCCGATTCGAGTGCCTCGCAATGACGACTTCTTGCAGCCCGCTTTGGCAACGCATCCAGGCCAGTGGCATGAGCACGCTGGCCGTGATGGGCATGACCAAGAACACCGGCAAAACCGTGGCGCTGAACCATTTGCTGGCGCAGGCGGCGGCGTCTGGCGTGGCGCTGGGGGTGACGTCTATCGGGCGCGACGGGGAAGACCGCGATGCGGTATTTTTTGTGCCCAAGCCCGCCATTGTGGTGTGGCCCGGCAACCTGGTGGCCACCGCACGGTCCACCCTGGAGCGCGCCAAAGTGCGCTACAAGCCCATTGATGCCACTGGCATCGACAGCCCGATGGGTGAAATTTTGCTGGTCAAGGTGCTTGAGCGCGGCGAGATGGAAATTGCCGGTGCCTCGCGCAGTTCGGACCAACTCACTGTGATTGCCCGCCTCAAGCAGTGTGGCGCCGCGCTGGTGATGCTCGACGGCGCGCTGGGGCGCAGCCACCATGCTTCGCCGGCCATTGCCAACGGCGTGATTCTGGCGACTGGTGCCGCCATCGGCGGGGGCATGGGCGACGTGATCCGCAAGACGCGTGACCGTCTGGCCATTCTGGCCATCCCGCAAGCCGACGAGGCCACCCGCAGCCTGTGCGAGCCGGTTTTTGCGCTGGGTGGCGTCGGTCTGTGGAATAGCGCAGGCCAGTCGCTGATGCTGACCGAAATGGCGACGCTCAATGCGGCCGCCACCTTGTTGCAATATCAGCAGGCTGATGTGGGCACAGTAGCGCTCAGCGGCGCCGTGGGGCGCTCCCTGTGGCGCGCGCTGGTGATACTGGCACACCACCAGCCGGGCCTGCGCGTGGTGGTGAACGATGGCACGCGCCTGTTTGTCGAGGCGGCCGACTTGACAGCGTTTGACAAACAGGGCGCTCGCCTGATGGCCTATCGCAGCATCCACATAACGGGCATCACCCTGAACCCGTTTTCCCCGATGGGCGGGAGTTTTGATGCCGCCCAATTTTTGGCCAGCGCACGCGCGGCCTTTGCCGATTACGGTGTCAGCGATGTGATGTTGGAGACCAGAATGAATCAAACCAAGGAAACAGCATGAGCCATCTCAACCTGGACCAGGCGCAAATCGACCGCGCCCGCGACTCGGCGCGGCGCATTGCGCGGCAGGTCTTCGACGACATGTCGGGCTTCACCACCACCACCGTGGAGCGCGCCACGCTGCGCCTCATGGGCGTCGATGGTGTCGATGAGGTGGGTGTTCCGCTGCCGAACCGGGTGGTGCACCATTTGCAGGAACAGAACCTGCTGCAACACGGTGCCGCCACGGTGCTGGCGGGTGCCATGCAGCAGCATGACTTGACGGCGCAACAGGTCGCTGAGGCCGTGTCAAGCGGCAATCTGACCTTGACGCGCCCGGCCGATGAAGCCACCGCGCGCGCCGCAGCGCAGGCGCACGCTCGCACCCTGTGCGCCCACATTGCCGCGCAGCGCGCCCAACGCGCTGAGAAGATCGCGTCCTGCGGCGAAGCCCCAACCCCCTGGCTCTACCTGATCGTGGCCACCGGCAACATTTATGAAGACGTGGTGCAGGCCCGCGCCGCCGCCGAGCAGGGGGCCGACATCATCGCGGTGATTCGTTCCACCGGCCAGAGCCTGCTCGACTATGTGCCCTATGGCGCCACCACCGAGGGCTTTGGCGGCACCTATGCCACGCAGGAAAACTTCAAGCTGATGCGCGCCGCGCTCGACGAAGTGGGCGTCAAGGTGGGTCGCTACATCCGCCTCACCAACTACTGTTCGGGCCTGTGCATGCCCGAGATTGCCGCCATGGGCGCCATCGAGCGGCTCGACATGATGCTCAACGACTCGATGTACGGCATCATCTTTCGTGACATCAACATGAAGCGCACCTTCATCGACCAGTTTTTTTCGCGCATGGTCAATGCCTATGCCGGCATCATCATCAACACCGGCGAAGACAATTACCTCACCACAGCCGACGCTTTTGACGCGGCGCACACCGTGCTGGCTTCCCAGCTCATCAACGAGCAGTTTGCCGAGTTGTCGGGCTTGAAGCCAGAGCAGATGGGCCTGGGCCATGCCTTCGAAATTCATCCCGAGCTGGAAAATGGCTTTCTGTGGGAACTGGCCCATGCACAACTGGTGCGCCAGGTCTTTCCGGATGCCTGCCTGAAATACATGCCGCCGACCAAACACATGACCGGCAACATTTTCAAGGGCCATGTGCAGGACGCGCTGTTCAACATCGTCAGCACCGTCACGCAGCAAAACATTCACTTGGCTGGCATGATGACCGAGGCTATCCACACGCCGTTCATTCAAGACCGTTTTTTGGCCATCCAGAACGCTAAATACGTGTTTGGCACGATGAAGGATTTGCACTCGGAAATTGAATTCAAGCGCGGCGGCAAGATTGAGCAACGCGCCCAAACTGTTCTGGCAGAAACTGAGGCCATGCTGGCCGAGATCGAATCTATTAGCTTGCCTGGTGCCATCGGCAAAGGCATGTTTGCCGAAATTTCGCGCGCACCCACTGGCGGCAAGGGGCTCGATGGTGTGATCGCCAAAGCACCTGACTACTACAACCCGTTCCCTGAACTGATGCTGCCAACTCAAGGAGCAGACCATGCTTGAAACCAAACAACCCGAACAATGGGTCAAACCCTACGGAGACACGCTCGGTGACGGCCGCGTGCAGCTCTCATTCACCCTGCCGGTGGCGTTGGATGAACGTGCCAAGGAGGGTGCCAAACGTCTGGCAGCACAAATGGGCCTGAATAAACCGGCTGTGGTGCACTGCGAGGACATGGGTCAGGGCTTCAGCTTTTACGTGGTTTATGGTCAGTGCAAACACCAGGTCGACCTGAATAGCTTCGCGGTGGTCAAACCCGAGTACGAGGTGATGGACAAGGAAGGCATCAACGCGCTCATCGCCGCAAAAATGGGGCGGCGCATGGTGGTGGTGGGCGCCTGCATCGAGACCGACGCCCACACCGTGGGCATTGACGCCATCATGAACATGAAGGGCTACAACGGCCACAAGGGGCTGGAGAGTTACCACGAGATCCGCGCCATCAACCTGGGCGCGCAGGTGGACTCCGAAGACCTGGTGACGCGGGTCATTGAAGAAAACGCCGACGTCATATTGGTGTCGCAGGTGGTGACGCAAAAGAACATTCACCTCGACAACCTGACCAAACTTGCCGATCTGCTGGAAGCCGAGGGGCTGCGCGACAAGGTGATTTTGGTGGTGGGCGGCCCGCGCATCAGCCACGAGCTGGCCAAGGAGCTCGGCTACGATGCCGGTTTTGGTGTCAAGAGTTATGCCGAGGATGTGGCCTCTTTTGCGATTCATGAATGGATTAAAAGGCATTGACGGGCATTGTTGGTAAGCCGCTGGCGGGGTGATCGGCATGGGCGGCCAGCTCATACTGGGGTACCAGAAATCGGTGACCACCCATGCCGATCACCCCGCGGGACAATTGATGCTCTGTCGATTTTGAAAATGAGAAACAACATGGAAAAGTTCACCAGCCTGATCCGCTTGCGCATCAGTGCACATGACGCCCATTACGCAGGCGGCCTGGTCGATGGCGCGAAGATGCTGCAGCTGTTTGGTGACGTGGCCACCGAGTTGTTGATTCGCAGCGACGGCGACGAAGGCCTGTTTGTGGCCTATGACAACGTGCAGTTTCTGTGGCCTGTTTATGCCGGTGACTACATCGAGGCCACGGGCCGCATCGTGGCCATGGGCAAGACCTCGCGCACCATGGAATTCGAGGCACGCAAGGTCATTGCCCCGGCCGGTGTGGCCGGTCAGGCTTCAGCCGCCGATGTGCTGGCTGAGCCGATTTTGGTGTGCAAGGCCTCCGGCACCTGCGTGGTTCCTGCCGCGTGTCAGCGCATCGCCCACGCCGTCATCACCTGCTGACATGGAAAAACTCATCATCACGGCCGCGCTGACCGGTGCTGAAGTGACCCGCGCACAGCAACCGGCATTGCCCATCACGCCAGAAGAAATTGCCAACGCGGCTTATGAATGCGCCCAGGCTGGTGCTTCCATCGTGCATGTGCACGCGCGTTTGCCCGATCGCACACCGACGCAGGACAAGGATATCTATCGGCAGATCATCGCTGAGGTCAAAAAGCGTTGCAACGTGATCGTGCAGGTTTCCACCGGTGGCGCCGTTGGCATGACACCGCAAGAGCGCCTGGCCCCGGTCACGCTCAAGCCCGAGATGGCGACGCTGTCCATGGGCACGGTCAACTTTGGCGGCGATGTGTTCATGAACCCGACGGCCGAGATGGAGATGTTTGCCGCAGCCATGCGGGACCACGGCGTGAAAGCTGAGCTGGAAATTTTTGATTCCGGCATGCTGACCACGGCCAGTCGTTGGCTCAAAAAAGGCCTGCTGAGCGGGCCGCAGCATTTCGACTTTGTGCTGGGCATTCCCGGTGGCATGGCCGGCACCCCTGAGGCGTTGATGTACCTGCGCTCTCAATTGCCCACAGCATCGACCTGGACCGTGGCAGGAATAGGTCCGGCGCAACTGCCGCTGGGCACGCTGGCTGTTCTGCTGGGCGGCCATGTGCGTGTGGGTTTTGAAGACAACTTGTATTACCGCAAGGGTGAGCTCGCCAACAGCAACGCGCAGTTGGTGGCGCGCATCGCCCGCATCAGCCGCGAGCTTGATCGGCCTGTTGCCACGCCCGACGAAGCGCGAGCGCTGCTTGGCCTGAAGTCCTTAGCTTGAGCAGAGTGGGCTTATTTCAGGCTGCCCGACAAAAACTGTGCCAGCCGCACGCTCTTCGGGCTGCCCAGCACCTGGGCCGGCACACCTTCTTCTTCGATCTGGCCCTTGTGCAAAAAGATCAGGTGGTTGGCCACTTCGCGGGCAAAGCCCATCTCGTGCGTTACCACCACCATGGTGCGACCTTCCAGTGCCAGGTTTTTCATGACCTTGAGCACTTCGGACACCAGCTCGGGGTCGAGCGCGCTGGTGGGCTCGTCGAACAGCATGACTTCGGGCTCCATCGCGAGCGCGCGGGCAATCGCCACGCGCTGCTGCTGGCCGCCACTAAGGTGTGCCGGGTAAGCGTCTTCCTTGCCATCCAGGCCCACCTTGGCCAGGTATTTGCGCGCGATGTCAATGGCCTGGTCGCGTGGCACACCCATCACATGCAGCGGCGCTTCGATGATGTTTTGCAGCACCGTCATGTGCGCCCACAGGTTGAAATGCTGGAACACCATGGCCAGCTTGGTGCGCATCAGCGCCAACTGCTTGGGGTTGGCCGCGTGCAGCTCACCGTGCTTGTCGGGGTTCAGGTGCAGCTCTTCGCCGGCCACGATGATGCGGCCCTGGTTGGGTTTTTCCAGCAGGTTGATGCAACGCAAAAAGGTGCTTTTACCGGAGCCTGAGCTGCCGATGATGCTGATCACGTCGCCCGCGTGGGCGGTCAGTGACACGCCCTTGAGCACCTCGTTGGTGCCAAAGCGCTTGTGGATGTTTTCTACCTGGAGTTTGAGCGTGGTGGTCATATTAATCCTCAAGCACCCAGCAGATCGCCGCTGCGAAACGCCTGGGCGCTGGCGATCTTGCCGAGCTCGCCGCCGGCGGTGATGTAGCGGTCGCGGATGCGGGCATAAAACACGCCGGCCACACCGGCGTTCACGCGCTGGCTGGTGTTGGCAATCGGGTCGATGATTTCGGCAACCAGCTCGCCGACCTCCAGGTGCTGGCCCACTTCTGCCGCGAACACCACAACGCCGGGGCTGGACGCGTAAAGTGATTCAGAGCCCGCAAGCGGCGTCGCCTGGCACAGGGCTGAAGGCACCTGGGGCGGCTGCTGGCAGGCCACCACCCCGATGAACTGCAGCCAGCCCACGATGGCCCGCGCATCGGTGGCGGCCAAGGCATGGCTCACGTCGAGTTCGCCGCGCAACTCGATGGTGGTGCTACAGCAGGCTTGCGGCAGCGGCACATCGCGTCCGCTGGCTTTGAGCCGGTCGGCCAGTTGCCACCAGGCGCCCGACAGGCATTCGTCAATGGGTCGGTTGCCTGAGCTTTTGGCCAGCAAAATGGCCCGGGCACCCAAAAAGTGCGCCAGCTCCTGCATCTGGGGCCAGCAGGCTTCTTCGGTGTAGAAGTGCAGCACGCCTTCGCAATCGCAATGCAGGTCGAGCATGAAGTCAGCATCGTGTGCCAGCAATAGCAAGGTGCGGCGCAGGCTCTGCAGCTCGGTCGCAGGCGTCCATTTCTGCAAGTAATCGCTCATGGCGCGCCGCACCAAGCCCACGTTGGCCGCAGCATCGTCACCCAACTGGTTCATCACGGCGGCCTCCACTGCAGCTGCCAGATCGGGGTAATGGCGGTTGAAGTTTTCCGAGGTGTCAAGCTCAAAGCGGCCCATCGGCTTGTGGTCTAGCCGCTGCGCCAGGCCAATCGGGTTGGCCACCGGCACCATCACAATCTCGCCCTGAATTTGCCCAGCCACCTCGAGCGCTTCAAACAGCGCGCGCAAATGGTGCGCCACCAGCATGCCAGGCAGTTCCTCGGCGTGCAGGCTGGCCTGGATGTAAATTTTGCGGCCGCTGCCGGGTTGGCCAAAGTGAAAACTGGTGAGTGTTTTGTGGCTGCCCAGGCTGGGCGAGAGTAGCGGGTGGTCAAGGCGTTTCATGGGTAGCTTCCAAAGTTATTGCTTTGTGAGCCCTTAGCCCCTGTTTGTTGACAGGTAGGCGAGCAAGCGGCCTTCCGAGAATCGGAAGAAGCCGATCAGGCAGAACGATGCTGTAAGGTAAATGGCCGCAGCCGCCAGATAGGCCTCAAACGGGAGGTAGTAGGTGGCATAAATTCGGCTGGCCGCCGAAGTGACGTCGAGCATGTTGGGTACGGCGCTGGCCAGACTGGTGGCATGCAGCATCATCACCACCTCGTTGCTGTAGGCGGGCAAAGTACGGCGCATGGCGCTTGGCAACACCACCCGCCACATGGTCTGAAAACGGCTCATGCCGTAGGCGTGCGCGGCTTCGATCTCACCGGCGCTGGTCTCTCGAATGGCGCCGGCCAGCATCTCGGCGGTGTAGCCGGCGGTGTTCAGGCTGAAGGCCAACAAGGCGCAAAAGAAGGGTTCCTTGAAGTAGGTCCAGGGCCAGACAGCGTCCCAGCGCTGCTGAATCCACTCCAGCTGGCCCAGGCCGTAATAAATCAGATAGACCTGGATCAGCAGCGGCGTGCCGCGAATCACAAAGGTGTAGGCACCCACCAGCCAGCGCAGCGGTGCCCAGGGCCCGGTCAGGATCAGCGCAAAAACGAGTGCCAGCACGGCGCCCACGGCCAGCGACGAGAACAACAACCATAGCGTGATGATGATGCCGTTGCCGAACAGCGCAAGGCTTTCGGGCTCGAAAATGACGGCCCATTGCATTACAGTTGCACCTTTTTTGTGCCCAAGCTGTAGCGGGCGTTGAGCTTTTTCAGGGCCACCAAGCTGATCGAGGTGTAGACCAGAAACAAGGCGCCGGTGAACAAGAAGAAGGCAAAAGGCGAGCGCGTGGCGGCGCTGGCCTGCTTGGCCAGATAGGTCATTTCCTGCAAACCAATCAAGCTCACCAGCGCGGTCGACTTGATCAGCACCAGCCAGTTGTTGGTAAAGCCGGGCAGAGCGTAGCGCACCATTTGCGGCAGCGTGATGCGCACAAACGTTTGCGAGCGACTCATGCCAAACGCCCAGGCGGCTTCCATCTGGCCTTTGGGGATGCTCAAAATGGCACCGCGAAAGGTTTCGGTCATGTAGGCGCCGTAAATGAAGCCGATCGTGATAACCCCAGCGGCAAACGGTTCAATGTCCACCGTGGCCGCGCTGCCCAGTTTTTCAAGCAAGGTGTTGATGCCAATCGTGCCACCATAAAACACCAGTAGCATCAGCACCAGGTCCGGGATACCGCGGATGATGGTGGTGTAAAACGTGCCCAGCGTCACCAGCACAGGGCGGCCCGAGAGCTTGGCTGCGGCACCGACCAGCCCCAGGATCACGGACACCAGCAGCGCGCCCAGCGACACGCCAACCGTGAGCAGGGAGCCCTGCAAAATAACCAGAAGGTAAGACTGCGTGGTGGAAGTCATGGCGGTGCCAGTCAACCGGCCTTGGGCGCGCGCTTAAAAGGCCGGCTGTTTGCTGGTGGGTTACTCGCCGTAAACGTCGATGCCATATTTGGCAAAGTATTTGTCGTTGATGGTTTTGTAAGTGCCGTTGTCACGGATCGCTTTGATGGCAGTGTTGAGTTGGGCCTTCAAATCGTCTTGGCCCTTAGCCATGGCAACGCCTGCACCAGTGCCAAAGTACTGGACGAAGTCGCTGAGCGCAGGGCCAACAAATTGGTAGTTCTCGGCACCTGGCTTGCTCAGGAAACCACCGGTAACTTCCATCACGTCAGCCACGGTGCCGTCCAGACGGCCGGCGTTGATGTCCAGATAAACCTGGTCTTGTGCTTCGTATGAGACCACGTTAACGCCCACCTTCTTGAGCTCGCCCAGAGCATATTTTTCTTGAGTGCTGGCTTTCAGCACACCGATCTTTTTGTCCTTGATGGAGGCTGGGCCGTCAAAGGCGATGTCTTTCCTCAGAATGATTTTGCTGGGCGTGTTGTAGTACTTGTCGGTGAAGTCAACTTGCTTGAGGCGTTCTTCGGTGATCGACATCGAGCTGATGATGACATCGTATTTTTTGGCCAGCAATCCGGGGATCATGCCGTCCCAGGCTTGTTCAACAAACACGCACTTGCGTTTGATTTGCTCGCACAGCGCGTTGGCAATGTCCACATCAAAACCAGTGGGCTGGCCATCAGGTGTTTTGTAGGTGAACGGTTCGTAGGTTGCATCAATCGCTACCTTCAAGTCAGCCAGAGCCACAGGCGCTGGTGCTGGCGTAGGCGTGGGCGCTTGGACTGGCGCAGCGGCCTCCTCTTTTTTACCGCAGGCGACGACCAACACACCGAGAGCGGCAACAAGCAAAAGTTTCTTCATAACGTGTCCTTGGGAAATCCGGGAACACCCGGCGGGTTAATAAAAAATTAAAAACTGATTCTACGGTCTGGCCAAAGCCGGGCAGGGGTTGGTTTCTACTAGGTCACGCAATCATCATGCCCGAAATGCGCTAAGTCAGGGCCAAATCTGGCATGATGACAGTCATGGATGCCGATTTGCCACCCTTCATACAAGCTTTGCTCGACCCTGCACGTTATCCGGACGGCGTGTCGCGCGTCGAATTGGTGCAAACCCATATCTCGTGGGTGTTGCTGGCCGGTGACTTTGCCTACAAGATCAAGAAGCCTGTCAAGCTGTCGTTTCTGGACTTCAGCACGCTGGCCCTGCGGCAAAAATATTGTCATGACGAACTGCGCCTGAACCGCCGTTTTGCGCCTGATCTTTATCTGGACGTGGTCGGTATTTTCAATACGCCGCAAGACCCGCAATGGCATGGTTCTGGTGCGCCGTTCGAAGTTGCCGTCAGGATGCACCGTTTTGAAGAATCGGCCCGCCTCGACCATGTGTGTGCACGCGGTGAACTACAGGCCAGCCACATGTCGGCGCTGGCGGATGCGCTAGAGGCGTTTCATAAGACGGCGGCGGTGGCGCGGGCGGGTTCGCGCTTTGGTTCAGGCCAGCACGTCCTGCAACCCGCCCTTGACAACTTCAGTGACCTTTTGCGCGTTTTGCCTGACGGGCGTCTGCAGGCCCGGTTGTTGGCTTTGCGCGAATGGACACAAATCCAGTTTGAACAACTGGCGCCGCTGATGCAGGCGCGCCAGCAAGCGGGCAGGGTGCGCGAGTGCCATGGCGATTTGCACCTGGCCAACATGGTGCTGATCAACGAACGGGTGCAACTGTTCGACTGCATCGAGTTCAACGAAGACCTGCGCTGGATGGACGTGGCAAGCGAAATTGCTTTTGTCTATATCGATTTGCTGGCGCACCAGCAACCGGGGCTGGCGGGCTGGCTACTCAATGAGGTCTGGAGCCGCAGCGGCGATTACGAGGCTGCGCGCGTGTTGCGCTTTTACGCGGTCTATCGTGCCATGGTGCGGGCCAAGGTGGCGGCGTTGCGCTGGGTGCAAACCCAAACGCGTGATGATGCCCGCGAGGTTGAGGCGTATGTGGCGTTGGCCGAGCGCCTGCTGCTGCCGGTGCCGCTGCGCCTGGTGATTACCCATGGCTTGTCGGGCTGCGGCAAAACGGTGGCCTCTGACGCGTTGCTGCAATCTGATCCGCAGGCGGTGACCTTGCGCCTACGCTCGGACGTGGAGCGCAAGCGCTTGTTCGGACTGGCTCCCAGCGCGGCCAGCGGCTCAGGCGTGGATGGCGGCATTTACGCGGCTGATGCGCATGAGCGCACGTACACCCATTTGCGCGAGCAGGCCAAGAGCTTGCTCCAGGCGGGTTGGTCGGTGGTGGTGGATGCCGCCTTTTTGAAGCGTGCTGACCGCGATGCCTTCTCATCGCTGGCCCAGCAAATGGGCGCGGTTTTCAGCATTCTGGCGCCGCAAGCTAACCCTGAGGAATTACGCCAGCGCATCCTGGCGCGCAGTGCCGCCGGGCACGATGCGTCTGAGGCCACGCTGGCCGTGCTGGCGCAACAAATGCAATCCATAGAGCCGCTGGAGCCGGACGAAATGTGATGTGAAAAAGCCCTGTCACTGCGTTCGCAATGACGGGGCTGTTCATGGAAAGGCGACGCGGCAATCGCAGTGACGGGGTCACCAGTCTTCTTTGACCGCCAGCACCGCGTCTTGTCCCGCTGCGGCTTGCGCGGCCAGCCACGCGGTCAGTGTGCCAGCGGCCACCACCGCCACGCACAGGCCCAGCAGCTTGAGCCAGGGCAGCATCAAGTCCATGGTCCAGTGAAAGCTTTGCGGGTTCACCACATGCACCAGTACTCCAGAGACCACCAGGCCCAGCGCCAGCCCGGCCAGCGCGCCAAGCAGCGTCCAAGCGGCACCCTCAAAAGCGACCACCGTCAGGATTTGCCGCCGGGTCAGCCCCAGGTGCGCCAGCAGGCCAAACTCCTTGCGCCGGGCCAGCACCTGGGCGCTGAAACTGGCCGCCACGCCAAATAGGCCAATCGCAATGGCTACCGCCTGCAGCCAGTAAGTCACGGCAAAACTGCGGTCGAAAATGCGCAGTGAGGTAGCGCGAATCTGGCTCGGTGTGCCGAACTCCATCAGGTCGCCGACGCCCGAACCCATTTGCTCGGCCAGCGCACGCAGTGCCTGCTGAAGCTGGGGCGCATCGGCCGTATCGCTTAACCACAGCGCCAGGTCGTTGGCGCGCTGGTCGCCGGTGAGGCGCACAAACGCTGCCTTGTCAATGGCGATGGCGCCGCTTTGTCGCGCATAGTCGCGCCAGACACCAGCGACAAAATAGCTTGGCTGTGCTTCCTTCCCTGTTTGCGCCAGCGTTTTGAACATGGTGCCCAGCGCAGCAAAAGTCTGGCCCATCACGGCGCCATGCAAGTCCACCACTGCCTCGCTCACGTAAATGCCGATCTGCCCGGCGGGCACCGGCAGCGGCTCGCCCATCAGCGGCAGGGTCTTGGCCGGGTCAGAGAGTTCGCGTGCGATCAGCGCCACCGGCGGCAGACTCGGTTTAAGCAGCAGCGATACCACGCGCTGCGCTTGCAATTGCTTGACGCCCTTCAAGGCGGAAGCCGCCTGCACATAGTCCGGGCTGAAATACACCGTGTCGCTGGCGCCCAGGTTGGGGCTGCTGCGCACGTACAAATCGGCGGGAAGCACTTGATCCAGCCACTGCGTGACCGACTCGCGAAAGCTTGCCACCATCACCGTCAGCGCCACCGCCAGGCTCAAAGACGCCACCACGCCGCTGACCGCCACCGCAGCCGTTTCGCGCTGGTGCCGGGCGCGCGCCACCGCCAGCAGTGGCAGCGTCTGGCGCGCCACCAGCGGGGCGATGCGATCGAGCAGCAAGCCAATCAGCCAGGGCAGGGCGGTGATGCCGCCGACCAGCAGCAGGGCCACCGACAGGTAGGCCGCCACCGGAATACCCCAAACGGGCGGAGCCTGGCTCAACGCCGCACCCAGCAAGATCAGCATCAGGCTGAGCCAGTGGCTGTGCGGGTTGACCAGCGCGCCGCCCAGCCCCTTGAGGGTTTGCGCCGGTGGCAGGGCTTGCGCTGCGCGGGCGGGCCACCAGCCGCCCACCAGCGCGGCCGCCACGCCCATGGCGCCATAGATCAGCGCGGCCCAGCCACTCAATTGCAACCGGGGTGCGCTGCCGGCAAAAAAGCCGCCGCCCAGGTCGCCGCCGAGCACGTTGAGCGCCAGCGCCGCCAGCGCCGTGCCCAGCGCAATGCCAGCGGCGCTGCCGAGCAGGCCCAGAAAAAGCGACTCCCACAGCACCAGGCTCAGCCGTTTGCGCCCGCTCAGGCCCAGCACCCCCAGCAGCGCAAACTGCTGCGCGCGTTTGGCCACGCTCAAGGACAACACCGAGAACACCAGAAACGCCCCGGTAAACAGCGCAATAAAAGCCAGCACGGTCAGGTTGACGCGGTAGGCGCGCGACAGGTTGTTGATCTGCGACTGGGCATCACCGGGCACGGTCAGGGTGAGGTTGGCGGGCCAGTCGGGCGCGCTGGCCAAGCTGCGGACAAAGTCGTCGCGGTTCACGCCGGTCTTCAGACGCAGATCAATGCGGCTGAGTTGGCCCTGCTTGCCAAACAACTCCTGCGCTGCGCCAATGTCCATCACCGCAAGCGCCCGGCCGCTGGCGCGCACACTGCCGGCAATGGTCACTGGCAGCAGCCCGAGACCGCTTTGCAATTGCAGTCCTGACCCCGCCAAAGCTTGCGCGGCCGGGTTCAAAAACACCTGTCCCGGCGCAAACAGCGCGAAGCGGTCTTGTTTGCCCTGATCGCTGCGGCGGCTGGGCAGCGGCATCAGGTCAGGCGCCACAAAGGCCACCACCAGCGCATCGACACCGACCACTTTCAGGCTGCGCTTGCCCTCGGGCGTGACAGCGTAAGTGCCCACTTCAAGCACGGGTGATGCAAGCGCCACCTCAGGCAATCGCGCCACGCGGGCAAACAAAGTCTCGTCAAACTGGCCTTGCACACCACGCAACTCCAGGTCGGGTTGGCCGCCCACCGAGCGCGCTGCTTGCGAGAACTCATCGAGCGCTGACGCGTTGATCAATTGCACCGAGAACGCCAGCGCCACGCCCAGCATGACCGCCACCACCGCCGCCGCGTTGCGCCACGGGTGGTGTTTGAGTTCTTGCCAGGAGAAGGTTTTGAGTAGGTTAAGCATGGGGTGCTAAATTAATTGAAAAACCTCAGTCTTGAGCGCCCATACCCATGTCTACCGCTTTGCATGCCAAGCGAACCACCTTTGGAATGGGGCGTGTCGCGGTGCGGTAATTGATGATGTTGCGCCGCGACATGCCCAGCATGTCGGCTGCTTTGGCAGCAGAAAACCCGTGCTGCATCATCCAGGCGTCAAAGCCACGCGCCGGGTCGCCGGACTGTTCGGATGCCAGCCGGTAAACCGTGGTGGCCGCTATTGACAGTGGGCCCTCGTCGTCCCACGTCAGGCCGCTACCCCATTCCTCGACAGCAACACGGGAAAACAGCGCAGCGTCAAGCAGTGGCTTGAGGCTTTTAAAGCTGGCTATAAACCCGGATAAATCGACATCAAAAGACCATCCGTCTTCAAAGCTGACGGCCACACGCAAATTGTCGAGCGTTTTGGCGCTGGTGATTCTTGGAAGTTTTTCACGCATTTTCATTCTCCGTTCAATTTGTCCCATTCGGCCTGGATCAATGGCTTGTTCGCCATCGCCCAGGTGATCGCTTTGGCAAGCAGCTTGCGGTTGGCACACCCCGCAAGCTCCGCCATGGTGGCCAGATCAACCGCTGAATCACCGTCTGGCGTGCGCACATGAAAGTGGGTAGGCGCATGGTCAGCATAGACTGATATTTTCATTTTGCCGTCGCGGTAAATCGCATTCATGAATTTTATAGATAGTGCAATATTTGCACTAAAAAGTATAAAAGAATTTAAACAGGATGGTTGTGGGGGATTCATGTGACCTCGCTCACGACGGTGGCTGTGAAGCGGTTCACCCCGATTGATTCCGTAGAACAAGTGCCCGATTGCAGGCACTGATGTCGGGGCCATCGCTTCAGGTGGGTGCTACTTTAGCCGTCTTGCCGATCTCCCACAGGTGCCGGCAGCAGTCGGGCATCCAGCCCGCCGCGCAGGCTGTTGATGAAAGCCAGTGCCTGCACGCGCGGCAAGTCGTCAACCCGCACCACGGCTTCGATCAGGCGGCCTTCTTTCAAATACATTTCCCGCCCGATGCCGTCGAGCAAGCCGCAGCGCAGCAGCGGTGTCACCGGCGATGGTGAAGGCGGCAGCGCAAAGGCCTGCGCTTGGGCGTGGCCTTTGTCATCAAGAAGCAGTCGCACGCTCCGGGTAGAGTCGTCATTGCGAGTGGCGTCAGCGACGTGGCAATCCATGAATTCAGGCGTCATGGACTGCCGCGCTTCGCTCGCAGTGACGAGACTCTCGTTCACGGTCGGTGTGCAGTTGCTGCAAAGTCATACTGATGACAGCCTCATCAAACGGAAATCCGAAATGCACCGCCGCCCGTTTCAGCCGGGCCAGATGGGCTTCCAGATGGTGAAAAATGCCAGCTTGCATGCGCAGTGTTTCCAGCAGCTTGAACGACTCGCTGGCGCGCGCCAGAAAGCCGCGCTTGATGCGCCATTCTCGCCATTCGGCCTCGGCTGTGGCGTCAGGTCAGGCGCCACAAAGGCCACCACCAGCGCATCGACACCAACCACTTTCAGGCTGCATTTGTCCTCGGGTGTGACAGCGTAGGTGCCACTTCGAGCACGGGTGAGGCAAGCGCCACCTCAGGCAATCGCGCCACGCGGGCAAACAGCGTCTCGTCAAACTGGCCTTGCACACCACCCAACTCCAGGTCAGGCTGCCCGCCCACCGATCGCGCCGCCTGCGAGAACGCATCGAGCGCTGACGCGTTGATCAAATGCACCGAAAACGCCAGCGCCACGCCCAGCATCACCGCCACAACCGCCGCCGAATTACGCCACGGGTGGTGTTAAGCTCTTGCCAGGAGAAGGTTTTGAGTAGGTCAAGCATGGGGTGGGTCGCCGACCACGAATTGAGCAGGGCTGACATCGGAATCGAACGCCTTAGTCAATCTTTGTAACCCACTTCTTTCTGGTGTCGAACTGCCAGAATGGTGACAACATCGCCGTCATGGCGGTACATGGTGACATAGCCGCTGTGACCAAAGTCAATTAGCCATTCCCGAAATTCGGGTGGCATCTCTTCGATGGGTCGCCCAATGCCGGGTTGCAGTGCTAGCACCTTGACCTCTTGCCGGATGGCCTTAACCGCGCTTCTGGCGGCATCAGCATTTTTGCTTGCCAAAAACCGATATAGGCGCCGAACGTCAAGCAGGGCAGGCGGTGACCAGATCAAACGTGGCATGTGGGCGGATCTTCGTCTTGTCCGTCTTCCAGCTTGCCCAGCCAGACATCAGCCTCTGCGGCGGTGACGTGCAGGCCGTTGGCTTGGTAGTCGCGCCATGCCCGCAGGCCTTCTTGTCGATAAGTTTCACGTTTTTCTTCGCGTTCAACATACTGGCTGATCGCCTCGCGCATCAACCAGTGCGATGTACGTTGGCGCGCTTCTGCCAGACGTTGTACGCGCGCTTTGGTTTTTGTGTCAATTTTGATGGTCATGGGGTGGGTGGCGGTTGCTGTCATGGCGACTTCCAGTCTGGGATGATGAAGTAATACCTTATCACAACTTGGGGAGAATGCGTGCTTGTTCGGGATTCAAATCAAAGCGTCACCCGGTATTCCCGCGTGATTTCAGCCACTTGCACCACGTAGGAGTCGTACCAGCGTTCGCGGCCAAGCTGCTGGGCCAGCACATGCTCAGCGTGTGACTTCCATGCCCGGATGTGTGCTTCGGAAGGCCAATAAGACAGGGCGATTTCGTCCTGGCCCTCGGTCACGGCGGTGAACTCAAGACAGCCGAACTGGCCCAGTGCGAGCTCGCGCATGCGCGCTGCGACCTGGGTGTATTCGCTGTCAGTGCTGCGAACTTTGGCCCGAAAAATCACGATGAACATGTGGGCTTCCTTGGGGTTTTTGGGTGATTTGCGCTGGAATTATCTGGGCAGCCGGGCATCGAGCCCGCCGCGCAGGCTGTTGATGAAAGCCAGTGCCTGCACGCGCGGCAAGTCGTCAACCCGCACCACGGCTTCGATCAGGCGGCCTTCTTTCAAATACATTTCCCGCCCGATGCCGTCGAGCAAGCCGCAGCGCAGCAGCGGTGTCACCCAGCGGCCATTGAGCAGCAGGGCGACGTTGCCGCGCGTGCATTCGGTCAGCTCGCCGGCTTCGTTGTGGAGCAGGGTGTCGAACACGGCGGGGTCGGTGGGGGCGAAGGCCTCGTAGTGCGCACGGTGCGTGGTTTTGAATCGGGTGAACTCGCTGTGCGCTTCATCGAAAGGCCGACTTGCCAGTTGCAGCGTCACTGGCGATGGTGAAGGCGGCAGCGCAAAGGCCTGCGCTTGGGCGTGACCTTTGTCATCAAGAAGCAGGCGCACCCGCCATACACGGTGGTCACTGCGAGCGGTACTGGACCCCGACCACGTTGCTTCGCTGTCCCTGAGCACAGTGTTCGGGCTTGTTGTGGGGCCGACTTCAGTCGACCATGGCAGACTCAAGTCTGCCCCACAAGGGTCAAGGTTTGTGCGCAAATGTTGGATAGTCAGTCCGATGTGCTCCTCATCAAACGGAAATCCGAAATGCACCGCTGCCCGTTTCAGCCGAGCCAGATGGGCTTCCAGATGGTGAAAGATGCCACCTTCCAGGCGCAGTGTTTCCAGCAGCTTGAACGACTCGCTGGCGCGCGCCAGAAAGCCGCGCTTGATGCGCCATTCTCGCCATTCGGCCTCGGCTGTGGCGTCTGCCGTGATGCCGCTGCCAATGCCGCAAGTGGCCGATGTGCTGCGCAGCGTGACGGTGCGAATCGCCACGTTGAAAGTGGCGCGGCCGCCAGGGCGCACCACACCGATGGCACCGCAATAAACGCCGCGCGGTGTGGGCTCCAGCGCTTCAATCATTCGCATGGCCTGCACCTTGGGCGCGCCGGTGATGGAGCCACAGGGAAACAACGCGCCAAACACGTCGCATAAAGTGGTGCCGGGCCGGGTGGCTGCGGTTACGTCGGACACCATTTGCAGTACCGTCGGCAGCGTTTGCACGGTAAAAATATGCGGCACCTTGACGCTGTGTGGCTGCGCAATGCGCGATACGTCGTTGCGCAGCAAATCGACAATCATCACGTTCTCGGCGCGCTCCTTGGGCGAGGCCACCAGCGCGGCGGCCAGCGTGGCGTCTTCTGCGGCGCTGTTGCCACGCGGCGCGGTGCCTTTCATGGGCCGCGTCAGCAACTGCCCGCCTTGACCAGCTTGTCCGTTTTGCCAGTCAAAAAAAAGCTCGGGCGAAACCGACAGCACCTGCTCGAAGCCGCTGTTAATGAAAGCCGCGTAGCCTTGGGGTTGCGCCCGATGTAGGCGCCTGAAAAGCGTTTGCGGGTCGCCAAAAAACTCGCCATGCAGTGGCGCGGTGTAGTTGACCTGGTACAAATCGCCAGCCGCAATGGCCTGGTGGATACGGTCCATGGCCGCATCAAAGTCGGGTCGACTCAGTCCGCTTTGCCACTGCACGCGGGTGGCGTCATCGTCATTCGAAGTTTCAGCGGGCCACGGCAAGGCCTTGTCATACACGCCGAACCAGGCCAGCGGGCCGTCGGTGGCATGCACTTTGAATGCGTCATCAAAAGCAAGTGCGGCTTCATAATGCACGTAGCCCACACACCAGAATCCCTGTTTTGCCAGGGCATCGACGGCTTCTAACAGTGGTTTGACCAGCGCGGGCGTATGCGCCACCAGGGTTTGCTCAGGCTTGTCAAAGGCGCAGCGCAGCGCAGCCTGCTGGCCATGCGGATCACAAAAATCAAGCAGAACCTGCATACGGTTCGCTCTCATCCGTGGGTACTTTGGGCCACCTGTGTGTCGCTGGCGTAGCTGACCAGTCCGGTGGCTGTCAGCGTTAACACCCTGTCGGCGCGTTTTGCTGCGGCCACCGAGTGCGTGACCAGCACCATGGCTGCTCCGTGCTGGCGGGTTTGCTCGACCAGTGCGTCCATCACGCGCGCGGCCGTGCTGGGGTCGAGGTTGCCGGTGGGCTCGTCGGCCAGCAGCAGCATGGGGCGGTGCACCAGCGCGCGGGCGATGGCCACGCGCTGCAACTGGCCACCGCTGAGTTGCTGCGGCAGGCGTTCGCCCAAGCCGGTCAGGCCCACGGCATCGAGCATGGCCTGCACCCGCCTGTCGTCATGTTGGCCCAGCAGCATCAGTGGCAAGGCCACGTTTTGCGCCACGCTCAGGTGCGGCAGCACGTGAAAGGCCTGGAACACAAAACCGGTTTTCTCCCGGCGCAGTCGCGCCAGTTGCTCGTCGTTGAGCGTGCCCAGGTCTTGCCCGTCAAGCTGCACTGTGCCGCTGTCCCAACTGTCGAGCCCCGCCATGCAGTTGAGTAGCGTCGATTTGCCCACGCCCGATTCGCCCACGATGGCGACAAATTCGCCCGACGCCACGCGCAGCGACACCTGGCTGAAGACCGGCACATCGCCATAGCACTTGTTCAAATTGTTAATGATCAGGGACATGGGACGAGATTTGATGTGACGACGCTGAATTTTGTGGGATTGATTAATGACTTTATGGCGATACAGCAAGAGCTGCCATGGTAACTGTGAATACCTGGTCACCGTCAGGTGATATCTGCGGCGAACTCACAACCTGGCGTTCCTGGATCAAAACGCCCGGTCTTTTCTGCCAGATGACGGCTGTGCAGGAAATCAGCCGTCAATGCCAGCAACTGCGCCAGCGCATCCGGCCTGTCACACGCCACCACTTGGCGCTCTGGCATGGAGCGCAGCCAGGTGATCTGGCGCTTGGCGAGCTGGCGTGTGGCAGCAATGCCCTTGTCGCGTAGTTCGCTTATGGGCGGCAGGTCAGCCAGACCGTGCAGTTTATGCGCATCCAAATACTCCCAAGCCTGACGGTAGCCGACGCAGCGCATGGCGGGCAGCTCAGGGTGCAGGTCGCCGCGCGCGCGCAAGGCCTTGACCTCGTCGAGAAAGCCACTGGCCAGCATCGCATCAAAGCGCTGGGCAATACGCTGGTGCAGCCAGGCGCGGTCTTGCGGCTCCAGTGAAATCAGCAGGCTGCCTGGCTTGTGAGCAACGGGCGGGCAAGGCGCTGAGGGCTGGCCCGGCGCAGTCTTTTTGCTGGTCAGCCCTGCCGACGCGGCGTGCGAGACCCTGCTTTGAAACGACGACAGCGGCTGCCCGCTGATGCGGTGAACCTCCAGTGCCCGGGAAATGCGTTGCGAGTCGGTCGGGGCCAGCCGGGCCGCCGAAACCGGGTCAATCAGTGCCAGCTCAGCGTGCAGCGCAGGCCAGCCTTTTTGCGCCGCTTCCAAAGCAATGGCTTCCCGAATGGCCGGGTCAGCGCGCGGCATGTTGTCAAGCCCGTCGCGCAGCGCCTTGAAATACAGCATGGTGCCGCCCACCAGCAGTGGCAGCTTGCCGCGCGCCGTGATGCCGGTCATCAACTGCGTGGCGTCGGCCACGAATTCGGCGGCGCTGTAAGCCTGTAGCGGGTCGCGAATGTTGATCAGGTGGTGCGGCACGGCGGCCAGCTCGGCGGCAGTGGGTTTGGCCGTGCCAATGTCCATGCCACGGTACACCAGCGCTGAATCGACGCTGATGATTTCCACCGGCCAGCGTTGCGCAATGGCCAGCGCAGCGGCAGTCTTACCCGAAGCCGTGGGGCCGGCCAGCGCCAAGTAGCGGGGCAGGGGAGAATTTAATTGGAATCTGACCCCCATTATTTTGGCTCCCCATGCCATTGCACCAACGTCCAGGCGGTGAGCGCGATCAGGGCGCTCCAGAACCACACGCCCAGCGTAAGCGGCAGTACGGTGCCGTCCATGTGGGTGCCCAGCCAACTGCCCATGGCAAAGGCGGCCAGCATCATCAAAAAGCCATTCACCGCCGACGCTGCGCCGGCCGCGTGCGGGAACGGCCCTACCGCGCCGCTCTGGCCGCAGGGCTGGTGAATGCCATGCGCCACGATAAACAGCAACTGCGGCAGCATGATGGCCCACACGTTTTGCAGGCCAGCCAGGCTGAGCACAGCCATCAGCGTGCCGCCAGCCAGGGACAGCACGCCGGCCCATTTGAGCGAGCGGCGCACACCAAATCGGGGCAACCATTGGCGGCACAGAAAAGTGCCGCCAATGTAGCCCATAGAATTGAGCGCCATGAGCGCGCCATATTGCGTTTTGCTCAGCCCCAGCACATTCATGAAGACAAACGACGAGGCTGCCAGAAAGGTGAACAGACCCCCATAAGAGGCTGCCGACAGGGCCGAGAAAGCCAGAAAGGTTGGTTGGCGCAAGATGCTGCTCCACGTGGCCAGCAGCGTGGAGGTTTGCAGCGCGGCCGGGTTTTTGCGCTGCAGGGTCTCGTCGAAGCGCCAGGCGATCAACCCCAGGCAGACCGCGCCAAAGACGGCCAGCGCCAGCAGGGCGATGCGCCAGTTGAAGGCTTCGGTCAGCAGCCCGCCCAGCGGTGCACTCAAAAAAGCAATCACACCCAAACCGCTCAAGCCTTTGCTCATCACCCTGGCGCCCTGTAGCGGGGCGTAAAGGTCGCGAACTATGGCGCGCGCACACATCACCGCCGCGCCCATGGCGGCGCCTTGCACGGTGCGCCACACAATCAGCGCCACCATGCTCGGTGCCAACACGCTGCCAATGGCCGACAGCACATAAGCGCTCAGGCCGATCAGCAAAATGGGCCGCCGCCCGAAGCGGTCAGACAATGGTCCCCAGACCAGTTGCGACACGCCAAAGGCCAGCAGCAGCGCCGTCAGCGTCAATTGCGCCTGCTGCATGGGCGCGGCAAAACCGGCGGTAAGCACCGGCAGCGCGGGTAAATACAGGTCGGTGGTGATAGGCTGCAAGCCGAGCAACAGCGACAGTAGCAAGACGATCACGGCTGGCGACATGGCTGTGACGGTGGCTTGGTTTGGCATGGCTGTGAGCGTAGCAGATGGCGCTGCCCGCAGGCCTTGGTGACTTATGATTTCGTCCATGAAACAATTCGAATTTGTGCTGGCTATTTCGGCGCAGCAATGCCTGAATTATTACCGCGGTGCCGCCCGCCATGTGGTGGCGCAATGTACCGACGGTGCCACGATCAGGTTCCCAGCCTCGGCTTTGACAAAATTTGTTTCCGATGCAGGCGTTCACGGCCGGTTTATCCTGACGTGCACCGATGATCACAAGGACTCGCAATTGCGCCGCTTATCCCAGGGCTAGTGCCGGGCAGTAAACAAGCGTTCAAATGGACCATAATTACTTCTTCGAAAGGAATTCGCCATGGACATCTCTCTTTCAGCTCTCGTTAGCCAATCAATGCAAATGCAGCAAAGCCAGCTTGTCCAAAATGTTCAGTTGACAGTTTTGAAAAAGTCGCTCGACATGCAGGCCAACAACGTCATGACCCTGCTCGACAGCATGCCCTTGGCCACGATCGGCAACGTGGGAACGCAGGTCAACACCACTGCCTGATCTCCTGGCGCGGCACTCTTTGTATGCTGGCGCACAGACGTCTCGCCAGCGTCCCGGCATAGTTAGCCCAGTGTTAACCGGATCCCGATAGGACCGGACACGCAAGGTGCGCTTTGGCACCTGGCCATAACTATCTGGAGAAACCATTGATGAAAACCTATTTGAGAAACGCATTGGCGCTGGCGGCTGTCGCAGCAGCCACGCAGGCCATGGCACAGGTCACTTTTTATGAACAAGACGGTTTTCGGGGCCGCTCCTTCACTACCGAGCGTCAGGTTAATGATTTCCAGCGGTTTGGTTTCAATGACCGCGCCTCATCGGTCGTGGTGGCTGGCAAGAATTGGCAGGCTTGCGAAAACGCCCAGTTCGGTGGGCGCTGTGTGGTTTTGCAGCCTGGGCAATATCCTTCACTAACTGCGATGGGCTTGAACAACCGGGTCTCTTCAGTGCGCGCGGCGCGCAACGCGGTGCCTGCGCCGGCAGCGCCACAGGCCACCTTTTACGAAAATGAACGCTTTACCGGCCGGTCTTTCACCACCGACAAACAGGTTAACAACCTTAATCGCAACCAGTTCAATGACCGCGCTTCTTCGGTTGTGGTGGCTGGCGGCCCTTGGGAGCTTTGCGAAGACAATCGGTTCAGGGGGCGTTGTGTTGTGCTGCAACCAGGCCAATACCCTTCGATGAAGGCGATGGGTCTGAACGACCGCGTTACCTCGGTGCGCCTCGCTAGCCGCGATGCGCGGGATGACGAAAACCGTTATGCGCCAGCCGCAGCCGTCGGACAGGTCACTTTCTACGAGCGCGATGGTTTTGCCGGCCGTTCTTTCACCACGGTTCAGTCGATCGATAACTTTACGCAAAACAACTTCAGCGACCGCGCCTCTTCGGTTGTGGTGGCGGGCGGCCCCTGGGAGCTCTGTGAAGACGTTCGTTACGGTGGCCGATGCGTTGTCTTGCGTCCGGGCCAGTATCCATCGATGGCTTCGATGGGTCTGAACGACCGCGTGTCGTCGGTGCGCGCTGTGAGCCAGACCGCGCGCAATGACGGCAATCGTTATGAGCCCCAGCCTGCTGTGTCGCATGACTACCGCCGGCGCAGCAACGAGCAACTTTATGATGCCAACGTGACCTCGGTGCGCGCGGTGGTCGGAACGCCCGAACAACGCTGCTGGGTCGAACCCGGCCAAGTTGCCCAGACCCAAGGTAGCGCCAACATTCCCGGGGCAGTTGTAGGCGCGCTGCTTGGTGGCGTTCTCGGCCACCAGGTTGGCGGCGGAACTGGCAAAGACCTGGCTACAGCCGGCGCCGCGATTGCCGGGGCCGCGTTAGGCGCCAACGTTGGTCGCACCGGGCAAACAGCGCCTGCGCAAGACGTGCAGCGTTGCGAAAACGTTGCCGGTCAGGCGCAAGCCCAGTATTGGGACGTCATTTACAACTTTCGCGGGCAGGAGCATCGCACCCAAATGACCACCCCGCCCGGACCCACCATCACCGTCAACGAGCAAGGCGAGCCGCGCATGTAACGCCTGCTGGGTTCGATCTATCAAAAAAGGGCCCCTTCGGGTCCTTTTTTTGGTTTCACAACCTCGCGTTCGATTTGCGCGCTGCTTGCCAAGCCTTTTGTTCTTTTGTTGGCTTACGGCCGTGCAAACCTCGGCTAAACTGCTTTGGCTGTTTCATGCCACTTTCCCACTGGGAGTACTCTCGTATGTTTGAATTTCTTTTTGGCAGATCGAAGAAAAACCTCAAGCCACCGGCTGTTGTTGAAGCCGTTAACTTTCAGCCGAAGAATAATGAAATTCGGCTTGAGATGGTCCGGTTGGCCTTGAAAAGCGTGCTGCGCCGCTATGGCATTCCCATCCAATGGATCGGCTGCGAGATTGAGCCGATGCCCGCTTCAGGTGACTCTGATGTGTTGCTGATTCAGTTGGTTCTGCTCAAATGGCATGAGGCCTTGATGCGCTACGCATCCGAACTGCAAAAGCAGTTTCTGACCGAAATTCAATTTTTTGACAACACGGCACACGCCACCAATTTTCTCATTGTCTGGAAGTTCGCCCCCGATTGCGGCTGTCCGCATGACAAACTGCCTGAGGCTGCCTTCTGGGCCACAGCGGCAGAAGAGCAGCCGGTGCCTTTGGCACAGTCCGCGTCCGCCACGCCGCTTGCCGCTGCAGCAGCATCGGCCGCCACGTTGGCGCCGCCTGCCGCTATAGCTCCGGCAGCGGTTTTACCTGCTGCAAAATTTGACCTGCCAAAGTCGAAACTTGACGAAGTCGAGGGCGACGACGGTTTCCCTGCAACGCAAATTTTCGAGCAAAAGTGAGCTTGCCCTGGCGCCGTGACCCCGTCACCAGACAAAGCTATTGGCGTTCACCAAACCGTGCCAGTTTGTCCTTGAGCCGTTGCATTTCAAGGCCTGCCGCTTTTTCGCCTTGCATGATGGCCAGGTGGCGGTTTTCAAAATCGACCGAGCCGAGCTTTGAAATATCTGGCCGTATCAAAATATCTGCCGCCGGCTTTTCATAGCGGCGAATCATCTCGCCCATGATGGCCAGGGTTTGCAGCGCCACGTCCACGCTGCTGTCGATGCTGCCGTTGGCCGGTTTGTCGGAAATGTCAACCGCGATGACAAAAGTTGCGCCCATCTCAAAGGCCAGCCTGACCGGCACCGGGCTGGTCAGACCGCCATCGACATACTGGCGCCCGCGAATGCTGACGGGCTGAAACGCCAGTGGAATACTGCTTGAGGCTAGCACCGCCGTGCCGGCATCGCCCGTGCGGAACACGATCGGTTCGCCCGACTGGAGGTCGGTGGCCACGGCGCCAAATTTCTTCGGAAATTTCTCAATGCTTCGCCGAGCCACGGTCGTGTTGATGAATTTGGCCAGCGCATCGCCTTTCATGAGACCGCGATTGGGCATGCCCCAATCGACAAACTGCCATTTGTCAAACGGAATCGCCAACTCCTGCAATTCAAATCCGCTCTTGCCTGAGGCATACAGTGCGCCCACCACCGAGCCCGCGCTGGTGCCGATGACGAGGTCTGGAACGATGCCCTGCGCCTCAAGTGCCTTGATCACGCCGATGTGTGCGAACCCCTTGGCCGAGCCGCCGCCCAGCGCCAGGCCAATGACCGGTTTTGGCTTGGGTGTCGCCACGACTGGCGCAGCGATGACTGAAGGTGGCGTGATAGCCGGCGGCGCGCTGCTGCAAGCGCTCAGGCTGAAAACGATGGCCAGCAAGGTCACCCTTGTCGTCCAACTGGTGTTTGTAAAGTTCATGAGGAATTGGTTTGTGCCTGCTTCGACATCACTTGGCGGGATGCGGTGAAATATGCGTGTCTGCGGCGCGCATTTTAAGGTTGATGGCAACAAAACAATCGGTGAACCAGGCGCAATGGCCGCACCGCAAGCCCTAAAATTTGGCCATGTCTGCCTCCAATCTGCGTCTGTTTTTCATGGGCGACGGCGTGCAGGCCTCCAAGCCCATCGTCTGGGTTATTGGCTTCTTTGCTTTCCTGAACGTTTATTCAATCCAGGCCGTCTTGCCCATGGTGATGGCAGACTTCCATGCGTCTGCGCTGCAAGCGGGCATGACGGTTGGCGCCACCGTGCTGGGCGTGGGGCTGGTCTCACCCGTCATGGGCATGCTGTCTGACGCGTTCGGGCGCCGGGGCATCGTGTGCGTGTCGATGTTTGCCATGACGCTGCCTACGGCCTTGATTCCGTTGGTGCCCAACCTCGACACTTTGATTGCCCTGCGCTTTTTGCAGGGTCTGGCCGTGCCCGGCATCGTGGTGGTGCTGATCGCCTACATCGCCGAAGAATTCCGCGATGGCGGCGGTGTGGCCCGCATGACCGCCACCTACGTGGGCGGCACGGTGATGGGCGGCTTCAGCGGCCGCTTTATCACCGGGCATTTGGGCGACCTGTTTGGCTGGCGCGGCGCCTTTGTGACGTTGGCCATCATGAATTTTCTGGGTGCCTTGCTGGTGGTATGGCTGCTGCCGACCTCGCGTCACTTTGTCGCCAACCGAAACGTGCGCGGGGCGCTTGCCACCCTGTGGCGCCATCTGCACCACAAGCGGCTGATGGCGTCGTGTGCCGTGGGTTTTTGCGTGCTGTTTTCCCTGGTGGGCACATTCACCTACGTCAACTTCTACCTGGCGGCTTCGCCGTTCAATCTCTCAACCGCCGGTTTGGCCAATGTGTTTGCCGTTTACCTGGTGGGCGCGCTGGTGACGCCGCTGGCGGGGCGCCACATTGACCGGCTGGGTTACATGCGCTCGCTGCTTTGGGGCTTGGCCATTTCGGCCAGCGGTTTGCTGTTGACGCTGGTGGCCTCCTTGCCCTTGGTGGTAGTCGGGCTGACCGTGTGCTCGAGTGGCGTTTTTCTGTGCCAGTCAGCCACCATCAGCGCCATTTCAAAGAATGTTACCGAGGGCCGCTCACTGGCGACCGGCCTTTATTACATGAGCTACTACGCGGGCGGCGCAGCAGGCTCCTGGGGCGCCGGCGTGGCGTTCGAGGGCGCGGGCTGGACTGGCTCGGTGATCACCATCGCCCTGGTGCAGGCCCTGGCGGCGGCCATGGTCATGACCGTTTGGCGCCAGAAGGTGCCGAATTGAAGCTGTTCGTTCGTCGGTAAGTGCATCACCATTGACAATTATCACAACGCCCAAAGCGCTGCTGTTTATTCTTCATTCATAGTTAAAAAGCATGAAGTCGGCTGTCAAAGTGGCCGCTTGTCATCGCCTCAATTCATTTTTAACAGCAAGGAGCCATCATGACCAAAAGAGAAGAATACATCGCAAAAATGAAGCTTCAACTCGACGAGTTGGATGCCAGTATGGACCAACTGGAAGCCAAGGCGAAAGACGCCAAGGAAGACGTCCGCGCCAAATACCAGGCAGAAATGGCCAAGCTGCGCCAGCAATCCAAAGTTGCCAAAGACAAGCTTCAAGAGGTTAAAACTGTTGGTGAAGATAAATGGGACGCCGTGGTCGCGGAAATGGAAAAAGTCCGCGACGCGGTGGTCCATTCCTATCGGTACTTCAAGTCACAGTTGTGAGCGGGGGCGGTTGCCCATTATCTGGGCAACTTGCCAGCACAACTCAGGCCGTTTTTCCGGCCAGGTTAAGCCCGACGACGCCCAGCACAATCAGTCCGATGGATGCCAGCTTGAGCGGCGGGAGCTGCTCAGCGAACAAAAAATACCCCACCACGGCCATCAGTGCTGTGCCTGCGCCCGACCAGATCGCATAGACGACGCTGACCTCCATGCGTTTGAGCGTCAGCGACAGCAAATAAAACGAGGCGGCATAGCCCATGACGGTCAAGCTCGCTGGCCCCAGGCGCGTGAACCCGTCAGACGCTTTGAGCGACGCGGTGGCAATCAGCTCGAAAAATATGGCTGAGCCAAGAAGCAGGGCATTTTTCATTGGTATTTCTCTGAAAGTTCTTGCATTTTCCACCGGTTCGCTGGTTGCTCTTGGCGGGCCGACAGACAGCACCCAAACGTCAGTGTGGTGTTGGCTGGACAAGACAGTCAAGCACCAAGCCCACTAGGCATATTTCGTGAATCGGTTCAGCTTGCGTTCATGGGCAGGCGGGCAAGATGCGGTTCAAACCAACCCAAGGAGTTTTTATGAAGCATCTTTTTTCCACCAAATCGCTCGCAGCCGTTGCAGTTGCACTTGGCGCCCTTGCAACGGTTTCGTCTGCACAAGCCCGCAGCGATGTTTATTTTTCAATCGGCGTACAGGTCCCGGGCTTCTATGTGCAGCCAGCGCCTGTTTATGTGCAACCGCCGCAGTTCTACCGGCCTGCACCCATTTTTTACGCGCCTGCGCCCAGCTACTACGCGCCTGCGCCCAGCTATTACCAGCGCCATGACAATGGTCGCCGCTATGGCGCGCAGCATTGGCAACGTTCTGCACCTTACGGTCATCAAAATCGCGATGGCGTCAGGAACCAGCGCGATCGTGACGGCGACGGCTTGCGCAACCGCTACGACCGTCACCAAGACAATCCGTACCGCAGGTAAGCGCGGTCTGGTCTGCGTGCGAACTCAACGCCGAAGCAGGTTCGTAGCGCGCAAGGCCGCGTACCCAATCAACAAACCCACGCAATCCGCCACCCAGTCCAGCCAATCGCCATGCCGCCAACCGCTGAGGTGTTGCATCACTTCGATGACGATACCGAAGAGCGCCAAACCCACCAGCACTTGGCGCGTCTGCCGCGCATAGCCGGTTAGCCCCATATAGGCTAGGGCGGCAAACCCCAGAGCATGCTGGGCTTTGTCCCAAAAGTGGAAGGCCGATGGAATGCGTTCGGCCGGCATGAGCGAAAGCCACAGCGTGGCCAATACCAACGCCCAGAACGCCACCCGCCAGGGCCTGTTGTCACTCATCATCACCATCGGGCAGCACCACATCGACCACAGCGCCAACGGTTTTTGCGGCAACTGTGACGCCCGTGGCAACCACTGTGACAGCGGCATCGGCCACAGCCACCACGGCACAGGCCTGAAGCAGTGTGGCCATGCAGGCTGCAGTGACCAATTTGCAAATAAAACTAAACATGGACAGTCAGGCTGGTTTTAAAAAATCTGTTGTCTTCAGCGCACCACTTTGCGCCACACACTTGCCAGCCACGGCTGCTGTTCGCGCGGCAGGCCTGGCGGGCGGTAGTAATGATCCAACGCCACAAACCCGGCCGATGTGACGTATTCGCGCCAGGACGGCCAATCGTGAAAGGCGCCGTATCGGTCACCGTTCCAGCCCTCCTGCCCGTCGCCGCGTGGGTTTGAGCAAAACAACACACCGCCAGGTTTTAACGCCAAATGCAGCGCGCCAAGAACGCCCGGGAGCGCCTGACTGGGGATGTGAAACAGTACTGCGTTGGCGAACACGCCATCAAAACGGTCGCTTGGCAAGTTCAGCTCAAGAAAATTCTGTTCCAGCACCTCACACCCGCTGTGCGTACGTGCCAATGCGGCCAATGGTGCTGAACCTTCAAGGCCCGTCACGCGGTGACCCAGCGTCGTGAAGCTCATGAGATCGCGCCCTGGACCACAGCCAAAGTCGAGCAGTTCAAGCGGGCACGGTGCCTCGATGTACTTCAGCATCGCGTTGATGTTCTGGCTCACATCGTGATCGCGCGTGCCCTCCCAGAAGCCCTGGGCATTTTGGTCGTAGTGCGCCAACGTTTGCGCAGCGATGCGCTTCAGGTCTTCAGGTGTGTGTTGCATGATGGGTTGTGTCATCTAGCTCACGGTACGCGTGTTGATGCGGTGGTCATCGTGCGTTGTCGCCAAGTGATCAATGATGAACGCTGCACTTTTTTCATTGGGCCCAACGTCCTGCTAGCGCGAGCTGCCACTGCGCGGCCCAAGGAAAAACCACAGCAGCAGACCCAGCACAGGCAGCAATACGACGGCGATGATCCAGATCAACTTTTTTTCGTTGGACGCAGAGCTTTGCAAAATGTTGAGAATGGCCCAAATGTCGCCAGCGAGAATGAGCACGCCGATGAGTCCGTTGTATCCGAAATTCATCATTCCAGTTCCTTTTGTTTGCGGTTGAGGTCGTTAGTGCGTGAGCATGCGGCAATATAACGTGAGTATGCCTGCTGCGCCAAGTTAACTTGTTGGTCGTGGATTCGATGGCAAGTTAAAAGGCGTCGAAGTGGCCGATAGGCTCGCACAAGAAACGTGCTCTGGAAACTCGCATTGCTAAACACCATGGGCGGCGTTGCTGATCCGGACACTGATGACCACGGGAAAATTCTCGAAGCAGCTGCCCGACCGCAGCGTGTGCGCAAGCCAGTCTCTGACAACGACTTTTAGATATTCCCATGGCCGACAAAGAAAACTTCTGCTACGTCTACACCCAGCTGCCCGGTACGTTTGGGTGGGTGGCATACAGCTTTTTGCATTGTGTCGTGGACTCAGACGGTTTGACGCACGATGTGATTGAAATTGGCGGCCAATGGACTCACCAGACGCCTAATGGACGTGACTGAGCCACTACCAAAGCTGTTCCGCCATACCCCTGAATCCGCCCAACCGAACCAATGCAGAGCTGACGCAGCGCCAATAGCCCAATCCAGACGTAAAAAAAGCCCCAACGATTTCTCGTAAGGGCTTGATTCACTGGTGTATTTTGGCTCCTCGACCTGGGCTCGAACCAGGGACCTACGGATTAACAGT
>Ga0210044_10000155_pt1 | contig 96958 bp, 112 predicted proteins | sample CryGey13umfilter_2_FD_183959 | JGI IMG/M metagenome (GOLD analysis project Ga0210044, IMG submission 183959) | Groundwater microbial communities from aquifer in Utah, USA - Crystal Geyser 4/9/14 3 um filter (SPAdes) (version 2) | ecosystem: Environmental > Aquatic > Deep subsurface >... | reverse complement strand
TGGCAATGATAATTCTGCTTTTGGGGTACTTGCGTTACAAGCTAACAGCGGGTCAAGAAATACAGGAGTTGGAGTAAGTTCTTTAGTTTTTAACACTACAGGAAACAATAACCTTGCTTTAGGATATCTTTCTGGCACTCATCTTTCTGATGGTTCAACAGCAAACACTATTTCAGACAATTCTGTTTTTCTTGGAGCATATTCTAAATCATCAATAAATAACCAAACAAATCAAATAGTTATAGGTTATGATGCAATAGGCAACGGAAGTAATACAGCTACTTTAGGTAATAGCAGTATTACAGACACTTATTTAAGAGGTCAACTTCATAATTCAAGTTATGGTTCTGGAGCGAATACTGGAACACCTACATATGCTCTACAAGTTGATGCAGGTGGAAATATTATTGAAGGTGCTTTAGGTGGCGGTGGCACTATGGCAACCACAACCTTTACGCCTTATCTAACCATTACGAGTACAGATGGACAAGCAGCCGTTGAAGAATTAAAAGACGAACTAGATGCAGCAGTTATAGCAAGTGGAACAGACGTTCCACCTATGAGTTATACAACCGTTGGTGGCGAAACCACATGGGCAATAGGGCAAACCATACCAAGCCAACATAAACTATTTATAAATGGCTTAAAAGTAATTGAAGGAGTTGATTATACTATTAGTGGAACTAGCATAACTTATATAGGCACTATTTTACCAGATGAAAAACATGAGCTATATTTTGATATAGCAGTGCCAACTACTTATAACGCAAGTGAGGTTAGTGTTGATACGAGCGGTTTTAATGGTAATTTAGCTATTACAGACAATACCGTTCAAAAAGTAGCACAAAAATTAGATGATTTAGCTATACCAACAAATGCCAATTATGTAGATTTAACTACTGCTCAAACAATAACAGGAGCTAAAACCTTTAATAACGGAACATATAATACTACTATAAATGGAGTTTCAGGATTTGGAATTAATTCACCAGTTACAGGAGCGGGAGGAGTAGGATTTTATTCAGACATAACAGGAGAGAACGCAACAGGTGTCTTTATTAATTTAGCTTCTGGGTCAACAGGAGCAAATGGTGTATATACAGTAGTAGGTTCTGCATCAAATGGATTAGTCTCAAACGTAGTAAGTGGAGGCACAGGATTTACATTTGTAGGTCAAAATAATAGCAGTAATACATTTAGTGTAAATAAAACAGGCGATATAGTAGCAAACTCTTTTAGTGGTGCAGGAACTAATTTAACAGGCACAGCCACCAATTTAACAGTTGGTAATATACAACCAACAGCCATTAGCGGCAAAGCAGCCAACGCAGGTTTAACAGGCACAGAAGAATTGCTTATAAACAACGCAGGCACACTTGAAAAAACAACTACACAGGCTATTGCTGATTTGGGTGGTGGTGGAACGGTTGATGTAGTCAAAAATGTGGCTACAAGTACTATTTTAGGGCGTGTAACAGCAGGAAGTGGAGATAGTGAAGAATTGACCCCTACACAAGTTAGAACGCTTATAAACGTAGAAGATGGGGCAACCGCAGACCAAACAGCAAGTGAAGTAACAGTAGATGCAAGTGGTTTTAATGGCAATTTAGCAATAACAGATGATACGGTTCAGAAAGTAGCACAAAAGCTAGATGATTTAGTTATTGGTGGTGGGGGTGGTAGTTCACTATCCACAATGGCAGAAATAGCTACACAGGATTTTAAAGAACTTATTACTTACAATAAAGAATGGCTATTGCCTTCTTATGCTGCTAATGTATATACAGGCACTAATGGCACAAATACTAGAATACATAATAATCTTACTCTTATAAGAGCATCTAACTCATTTGACTATCCTATAAATATAGTATTTAGCAGTGGTACAACAGCAGGCACAATTGGTTCACAAAACGGACAAGCTTTAGGGGTTTTTAATGGAAATTCATTTTACATGAAAAGAGGTTTTTATCGAAGCGTAGTAGCTTCGGGAGATAGATTTTCAATAGGTTTATCTTCTGCTTATAGACTTGGTGACCCGACAAATATAGAGCCTGACACGCAGACAAATGTGTTAGGAATAGCAAAACTATCAACAAGCAACAATATTCATATTATTCATAATGACGCAAGTGGAGTTACAACAAGTTTTGATTTAGGAACAGATTACCCCGCCACAGATACAACATTGTATTATTATACTCTTGAAATATATGGAGTTTTAGGTACTTCGGTAACTGTTAAAGTTACAAGAATTACACGTAGTACAGGTGCAGAAATTAGCACAAATCAAGTTATAACAACTAACATGCCAACAGTTACCATATCAGCTTTTATATGGGTAACAAACAACGCAACGGCAGCTAATTCAGATATTAGAGATAGGGGCGCAATTAAATATATAAATACTTATTAATGAAAATACCGTCAAGATTTTGGAATATCATCCCTTTACGATTTAAGTCTAAAATACAAGCTAGATTTCAACCTGATAATGCATTAACATTTCCTGAAAATGCTTATTTTTTAACTCCCGATGTTAACGGAAATTTCACTAAAGCAATGGTTGATAATGCTGTTGCTTTAGGTGAGGAATATATTGTTTTTGATGCTGACACTTTAGATGTTCATTATGAAGAAAGTATTCACGAATTATATGGCGGTTTATTAATGGCATATTTATATTTAACAAATATAAAAAAAACAGCATTAAATCCCTTAATATTAGATTTTAGAAAAGTAAATATAGATTGCTTTCCAGACCCAAACAATGTATTATTAAAACACGATTTTATAAATTTAGAATCTTGTGAAAATATCATTTTAAAATTTGGCACAGTTGACGGAGATAGATATAAGAGAAGCTATGCAACTCAGTCTGAAATAAAGTTTGAAGATACGATGTTGGTGCGTTCTGGGAAAGGGTGTAAAGATATAATTGTAGATGGGGGTAATGCAGCTGGTTTTATGGCAGACATGCTTGCATCTATTGTTTATGGGTCAAAAACTATTGCTTTTGAAGAAACAGAAAAAAATTATTACATACAACCAGATGGAAGATTTGAGAGCATATTTTATAACGTAAACCCAAACACTTATGATAGATTTGGATTAACAGGCGGAGTAGGATTTAATAGGCTTTTAAAATATGACATGGAAGATGTTACTTTTAAGTTTTTTAATATAAACAATACCTTATTAGCACAACTTGATAATTGCCAATATTTTGAATCTTACAATTTTCCAGATGTAAGTGGTATTGTAAAAATGAAAGTAAATGTAAATCCTTTAAACGGGATGCAAGAAAGTCCGAACATCATGTATCATCGGTTAGAGTACAATCCTAATAATGGTACAATTGTTAGAAATATGTCGATTGGCGATAACCATAGGGGTGGCATTGCTAATATAGGAGCGCACGCTATAATAGAAAATAATAACTTTTTTACAACTGAAAGATATTATACTGTACCAGCTTTTCCAGATACAACTAGGTATCATGTAAATTGCGAAGATGCTGTTTCAAGAAATTTAATAATTAGAAATAATACATTTAATACAAGATTCAATATGTTGTTATTAACGCATAATCTTAATGCAGATATAACTAACAATATATTTATAGGTGAAGGAAATGCAAGTATATTTATATATCAATTGCTTTATGGTAGTATTACTAATAATGATTTTCAATCAACAGGCACAGTGAATGCAGGAACAGGAACAAATAAAGGCAACATAATAGTCTCTGGAAATACAGGAACACCAAAAGTTGCATTAACAAATGCTGCTGAATGGCGAAACAATACTTTTAGTAATAATATTATTAATGGTAGAGGTAAGTGTAATAATAACACGTTTACAAATTATAATGTAGACCGTTTAAATTGGACTAAAGATATACATGATAATGAATTTATTGGTTTAACTGGATATTCAATAACATTGCCTAAAGTTTATGTTTATAGAAATAATTTTAAAGATTTTACTTTCAGACTTCAAGACGGTAACAATAAAGAGGAACAAATAGTATTTGATACGGTTGAAATAGACAATACAACCTCGCCTGCTTTAGATGGATTTTATAGAAATTATGGTGACGCACAAATTATAGCTGTTAATAGCACTTTTAAAAAGTTTAAAATAAATAACACTCGAACCAACGAAGCTATTGATTTTGAAGATGGGAATTGGTATTTTGAAAATTGCTTATTTACAGATATACAAGATTATTTAATTATATTAGGCAGTAATATTGCTAATAATATACCAGAAAAATTCTATTTTAAAAATTGTACGTTCCAAGGAAGTGGGTTAATAGCTTCAAACACAGTATGGGGAACTGGTATGAATTACGAAATTATTTTCGATAATTGTACAATAGACTCATTATTAACAATGCCTTCAAGTTATTCTTTTGGAACGGTTACAATGCCGACTTTAATAGAGCCTAGAACACAGCCAATTCCAATACTTGAAAGAGATGATGTAAATGTTAGAACTATTGTTAGAGTTGATTTTCATCTATTTGCGCTAAAAATTAGAAACAAAAACACGCTTGTAATAGATTTAGATAAAGATGTAATTGCTGCGTATATACACTATACAGCAACACCTAATGATTTTGAATACAGTATAGACGGAGGTTTGTATTGGGATTCTTTATAAAAAAAAATTAAACTATAAAAACCAATTAACCATAAAAAATTTAATATTTTTATAGATAATTAATAAACAAAATAATGGCAATATTTACATTAACAACAAATTCATATACAAATTTACCTCCTAATCAAATAGGTGATAATAAGTTATCAATAGATTATAATGAAACTTATATATTTACAGTAAATAATTTTACTAGTGAAACTGTACCTACATTTAATGACCCTGAAGGAGATACTTTAAATTCAATTAAAATACTATCTTTACCAACTACAGGAACTTTATATTTGAATGCAGTAGCAGTAATAATTAATGATGAAATTCCAGTTGCAAGTATAAATAGTAATTTATTTACTTATATAGCCGATATTGGAACTATTACTGCTTATATAGATAAATTTACTTATGATTTATCTGATGTAGGGTCTCTTACTTATTCTGGATTAATTGGAACTATGAATTTATCAGTATTAACTAAAGAAAATTTACCACCTTCTGTGGTAGGAGATAATTCTTTAACTACTAATTATGGAGCATCAATAATATTTACAGTTGCAGATTTTACAACAGGTACTACTCCTCCTTATTCTGACCCTGAAGGAGATTCAGCTTCTCAACTAAAAATAACTAGGTTACCATTATTTGGAATAATTAAATTAAATGGAGTACCAATTGTTATAAATCAAACAATTAGTTTTACAGATATAGCATCAGGATTATTAACTTTTGTGCCAGATTTAACTGTTACAACTGGAGATATACAAACTTTTGAATTTGAAATAGCTGATGCTGGTTCAGGAATTTTTACATCATAATATATGGCAACTTTTACACTAAATATTAATAGTATTACTGCTATAGAACCATTAATTGGAAGTGAAGTTGTAACAAGTTTTACTTGTTATACTTCAAGCGCAATGGATATAAATGCAGAAATAGGAGATACAATACAATTAACTTTTTCAATAAATGTATTACCTAATATTTATAATATTCAATTAAATACAGGATTTGGATATTTTACTATTAGTACAACAGGAACATATACTTTTATACATACTGGGGCTACTAGTTTAAATATAGATTTAGGAAATACTGTATTAACAGAAGTAATAGTATTAAATATAACTGGAGTTAATACTTCATCTGGAGAAACAGACTTAAAAATAATATATAAAAATAGTACAGGCTCACCTTGTTAAAAAATTATTAATAAAAAAACACAAATAAATAATATGGATTTTATAATACAAAATTGGAAAGAATTAATATGGTCTCCTCTTGTTGGTATTACTGTTTGGTACTTTACTAAAAGAAATTTACAAAAAACTTCTGAAGATAAATATAGAGCATCTGTTACTGGTGATAATTTAGGTAATATAACTGTAAATTTTAAAGTTTATCAAGATTTAATAAATGATTTAGAAGAAAGATTTAAGAAAAAGATAAATGATTTAGAAGAAGATTTAACTAAAATGAAAATTTTAAATGAAGAATTAATAAGAGCTATATCTAATCAAGAAAGATATATTAAAAAATTAAAAGCTAAATTAGATAGTTATGAGATGGAAGGAAAAAATTAGTGAACATATTTCTTATACAGACGCAATTAAGTCAGATACAGGTATTAGAAAAAATATAGATAATAATCCTAGCGAAGAAATATTAGCAACAATGAAATATGTTGCTGAGAATGTATTTGAGCCTATTATAGCCCATTTTGAAGTCCCAATAGGTATTACTTCATTTTTTAGATGTGAAGCTCTTAATAACGCTGTAGGAGGTTCTAAAACATCTGACCATATTACTGGTTCAGCAATAGATATAGATTCAGATATATATGGTATGATTACAAATCAAGATATATTTAATTTTGTAAGAGATAATTTAAATTTTGACCAACTTATTTGGGAATTTGGAAATGATAAAGAACCTGCGTGGGTACATGTTAGTTTAAAAAAAGAAAATAATAAAAAAGAAATATTAAGAGCTATTAAACAAAAAAATTGGAAAGGACAATCAATTACTAAATATATAAAATTATGATAATCAATAAAAAATATATAACAATAACTTTTATTAGTTTGTTAGTAGGATTTTTTGTATCATATTTTATATTTAAAAAAGAAATAGATAATATTCCAGTAAATATTAATATCCCAGTAAAGATTCCTTCTGTAGAAAAAGAATTTGATACTATCAAATTACCTAGTGAAGTAAAAATATTACCTGGTGAAAAAGTTATAGATTCAACTTATTATAATGAATATATTAAATTAAAAGATAGTATTAAAAAAAATAAAGCTTACAAAGATGCTATTACATTAAGAGAATATAATAATATATTTGAAGATGAAAATATTACAATTAATACATATAATAAAGTTAGAGGTACATTATTAGAAACTCAATCTAGTTATAAAACTAAAGAAAGAACTATAATAATAGATACTACACTTAATATACCAGTACCAAGAAAAGCTGAGTTATATATTGGTGGAGATTTTATATTACCAACTGACCCTGTTGTATTAACTGAACCATCTATAGCCCCAGGATTTATATTAGTTAATAAAAAACATAACAAAACTTATAAAGGTGGGTATGATATTAACAATAAAGCAGTTAAAGTAGGTATATATTTTAGATTATAATAAAAAAAATTAGTAAATAAATATCATTTTATTTGGTATTCTCATTTATTTTTTGTACCTTTGACAAAGAAAAAGTAACAAAAAGAAAGTTATTTATTGACTAATATGAAATGTAAATGGAAGTAGAAGAAATTAAAGAATTTTTAAGAGAAAAAAATGGTTATCTAAAAGAAGGTGGTAAAAGATTAAGATATTATTTAAATAAACGAGGTTTTAATACTACAATAAAAAAATGTAAACAAGCTCTTTCAGAAGTTAGAGCTGAAGTAAAAAATATAAAAAATAAAGTAAATAATAACTCTGCAAAAATATTAATATATGATATTGAAACTTCACCTAATATAGGTTGGTTTTGGAGAGCTGGTTATAAATTAAATATATCACCAGAAAATATAATTAAAGAAAGAGCTATCATATGTGTAAGTTATAAATGGTTGGGAGAAACACAAGTATATAATTTAACTTGGGATAAAAATCAATGTGATAAATTTTTAATTGAACAATTTGTTGAAGTATTAAATGAGGCTGATTTAATAGTTGCTCATAATGGAGATAATTTTGATTTAAAATGGTTAAAAACTAGAGCATTATTTCATAGAATACCTATGTTACCTAATTATAAACAATTTGATACATTAAAATTAGTTAAAAGTAAATTAAATCTTAACTCAAATAGATTAGATTATATTGCTAAATATTTAGGATTTGAAGGTAAAAATAAAACAACTATAGATTTATGGATGGATATAGTTTATAAAAATTGTCCTAATGCAATGTCTACTATGTTAGATTATTGTGATGAAGATGTTAGACAACTTGAAAAAGTTTATAATGAATTAAAATATTTAGATAATCCTAGTTTACATTTTGGTGTATTAAATGGATTAATAAAACAAACTTCACCAATATCTGGTGGTGTTAATTTAAAGAGAATTAAATCAGTAACCTCTAATAGAGGTACTATTAAACATATAATGAAAGATTTAGATACAAATAGATTATTTGAGATGTCTAATACTAATTATAATAAATTTTTACTAATAAATAAATAAAAAGTTTATACATTACATTTTTTCATTTTTAAGTCCTTCTCTCATAGCGAATTTAGTCTTCATTATTGAGGGCAGGACTTTTTTATAATTATAACCATGAAACTAAAAAAATTAATATATGATGTAAGAGAAGGTGTTAAAGAATTCACTGATGATAGTGAAATTGATAACAGATATATTATATATTTATATAATATTAAAAGAGTAAAATATTTACGTCAAGATTTAAACAATCATCAAAGAACTATAGATAATTCTATCTTACAAACATTTTGTCTGTCTTTAGAAGAAGTTAGTTCAAATGAATGTAGTGTTAATTATGATTGCCAAACTATTTTAAAAAGTAAACAACCTATACCTACTCCTATAGAGCTTCATATTAGAACTGGTATAACTAAAATTAAACCCACTAATAGACTTGCTATTCCATTTAATATTATTAATAAGGATAAAGTACCATATATAGATGGAGCGTCTTTTAAAAGAGGTTTATATGCATTTATAGATACTGATGAATATATATATATTATATCACCTGATAAAGAAAGTTATAAATTATTAGAATGTATTACAGTAACAGGTATATTTGAAGACCCATTAGAATTAAGTAATTATCAGAACTGTTGTGATTGTTCTACACCATCGGTTTGTTTTGATGAATTAGAAACTGATTATCCATTACAACCTCATCATATAGATACTATTAGAAGAGAAATAATTAATGATTTGTTACAAATAAAACAAATTAGAGAAGATAAAGAAAATGATAGTACAGATATATAATGATACAAGATATTAAATGAAAGAGAAAAGAATTCATAAAGCTAAATCAGATTTTGGTATTTCAGATTATTATAAATTTTATAAAAAACAATATAATAGTAATATATCATATAGTAAATATAAAAAAATTATTGAAGAATTTAATGAAGAAATAATCAATTTAATAATTGAAAGTACATTAATATATCAACTTCCTTATATTGGTATGGAAGTAATGATAAAGAAAGATAAAAGAAAACCTAGATTACTTAATGGTAAAGTTATTAATACAACACCTGTAGATTGGAAAACTACAAATAATTTATGGGAGAAAGACAAAGAAGCAAAGGAAAAAAAAATATTAGTTAGATATAGTAATCATCATACATCAGGTTATGTATTTAGAATTTATTGTAAAAAATTTAAATGTAATTTAAAATATAGAAGTTTATATAAATTCAAAGCTAATAGAAAATTTACAAGAAAACTTAGTTCTAGATTATTAGATAAAGACAAAGATAATCTAGATGCATTTTTATTATATTAATAAATTTAAAAATATTTAACCATGTATAATGGACAAGTAAAATCTTTAAAAACAATATTATGGAAGGTTATGAACCATCCATTAGCTGCTGAATTAACTTATGATTTAGCTGCTGAATATGCGCTAGAGGGTATCAGATTAATTGGTGCACCTCTTTCTTTAGTTAATAAGGTATCTGACCCACCTATTAAATTACAATATAATAAAGCTTTATTACCAGAAGATGTTGTTGAAATAAAACAAATTAGATATATGGTAGATAAAGATGATGATGATAATTATAAAATACCAATGACATTAGCTACTGATAGTTTTCATAATAGAAACAATTGTAAATCTGTAAGTAATAATGAATCAACATATGTAGTTGAAGAAGGTATTATAAAAACTTCTTTTACAGATGGTTATGTAGAAATATCATATAGAGGATTACCAGTAGATGATGATGGTTTTCCATTAATACCAGATAATCAAAAGGTTGCTTTAGCTATTGAATATTATATATTATTTAGATATTTTGGACCATTATATGATGTTGGTAAAATAACAAAACAAGCATGGGATAGAATAGAAACAGCTAAATGTTGGTATATACCTTCTGCTAATTCAGATATAAAAATACAAAGTTATGACCATGTTGAAGCTATAATGAATAGTATAAATAGAATAATTATCAATACAAATGCTCATTCTAATTTCTTTAAAATGGCAGGTAAAAAAGAAAGACTTCGTAGATTTAATTAATTATGAATAAAAAAGTAAAATATACATTTGGAGGTGCTACTCAAGATATTAGTAAAAGTAAACATCCTTTTCATTATTATTTTGAGGCTGGTCATATAAAAATATTATCAACAGATAGTCAATCTACAGGAAGTATTAATAATGAAAAAGGAAATGAATTAGTAATTACTATTCCTAATATTTCTATTAATGATAGTACTAATATTATTACTTATGATAATAATATTTTACCATATAAAAATGGTAATGAAATATCTCAACAATTAGCTAGTGGAGAATTATCTACTACATCTTCTAATCATATTATTATTGGTCATACTACTACACGAGAAGATATTATATTATTTACTACAGATGATAATAATATGGATTGTATATGGTTAGTTACAAATGTATTAGAAGAAGATTATACTTTAACTTTATTATATTTAAGAAATTTAGGTTTTTCTGTAAATAATCCTATACAAGCTATATTTAATTACGAAAATGAAAATATACAAAAAGTTTATTGGGTTGATGGTAATAAACAAATTAGATATATAAATATAACATATTCTAATATAGATGGAAATGACCCTCTTATTGAAATACCTTTAAATAGTATAAATTTTGTTGGTGATGTAAAATTTAGTCAACCTTATATCTCTGATATAGTTAGTGGAGGTTCTCATACAGCAGGTATGATACAATATGCTTATAATTTATATAGATTAAATGGTTCACAAACTAAATTATCACCTTTAACAGAACTAGTTCCTTTATCTAAGGGAATTACTTCAGGAGGTGGAGATTTAAATGAAATTGTCGGTTCTATACCTGTAGTTAATATAACAGATATAGATATATCATATACTCATATAAATATCTATGCTATTAAATATACATCTTTTAATCAGATACCTTCTATAAATTTAATAGAAGAAATAGAATTAAACGGGAGGACTGAAATTAAAGTATTTGATGATGGTTCTGTTATATCTTCTTTAACTCTTGAAGAATTTATATTTTTAGGAAGTAATCCTATTATACCTAAACATATCGAAACTAAGGATAATAGATTATTTTTAGGAAATTTAAAAGATAGTTCTTTTGATTTACCTGAAAGTTTAGATTTTAGAGCTTATTCATTTTCTATTAATTCAACAACCACTAATATATGGGATGACCCACAATTAACTTCAGGAGGATTAATTAATAAAACAGTAAATAAAACTACTGTTACTTCTACTTATAATGTACCCTTAAAACATGATGCTATAAATTTAGAATATGATACTCGTAAATATCAATATAATTCAACTATATTAGGAGGTACTGGAAAATATTTAAAATATGAAATAGTTCAAAAAACATCATCAGAATTAAGTAATCCTGTTAATACTTATAGATTTTTAAAAGATGAAGAAATATATAGAATAGGTATTGAATTATTTAATGGTTTAGGACAAAATTCTCCTCCAAAATGGATAGCAGATTTTAAAGCACCTGTTGGTAATTTAGAAGGAAATTATAATACTTTAAAAGTTGAATTATTATCATCTTTTTATACATGGTTAAACACATATAATTTTAATTCAAATGAAGAAATTCCAATTGGTTATAGAATTATTAGAGCAGATAGAACTTTAAATGACAGAACTATATTATGTCAAGGAGCATTAACTCAAATGATGTGTCAAACTACTAGAAATGTAACTAATTTTAATTATTGGAAAATTGAAAATAATAGAAAACTTGAAAGTGATGATTTAGTTAAATTTCCTATTCCTATAACTAGAGGTTTTCAAAGCAATATAATACCATTAATACAAACAGACCATCTTAGAATGATGAATGAAGAAGGTGAAGGTCCTTATGGTTCTAACCCTAATTCAGAATTTGCGCTAGAAGAAATATTTTCTGGAGTAGCTTTAGATTATAAAAGACAACAATCTTGGCAATATACTAAATTATTTCAGTTAAATAGTCCTGATATATTATTTAATTCAGGATTATCATTTAGTACAGGTTTAAAGTTTAAAGTAAAAGGTTTAGTTAGTAATACTAAAAATAATTTATGGTATAAAAGAATAAATGTAGTTAATGAAGTAGTAGATAAAGATATTAAATATAATGTAACTACAAATTTTTTATCAAATGTAGATGTAAAATTTATGGGTTTATTTGGTCCTGCAACTCATGGTGGTCAAATAATGGATTTTACATCTATACATAGAGAATATTCAACATATTATCCTAATACTACTAATAATTATTATGATGTGTATGGTTCTCCTGAAGTAACAGAAAGAGGTCAAGGAATTACTTCATATAATGGAGATGGAACATTAAAATATTCTAATACCTTAGAAGGATTTTTAACAGATAGAAGTAATAATGAAGATGCTATTGTTAATATGAATAGTTATGGAAATAAATGTTTAACTTTTGCACAAGGAAATAATAGTTCTACTAGAAAAGGATTAGAAGATATTTTTTCTGAATCTACTATATCTAATTCAAACGGATTATTATTAACAGAAATAACTATACCAGAAATAACAATTTATTTAGGTAATATTTATGGAGGTAATAGTTATGAAGATAAAACTAGAACAACTTATATACCTATAGGCGAATACAAACCACTTACTTCTACTTCTATAGAAATAGATAATGCTGGAGATACTTATATATATAATTATAAATTTGCAAGAATATCCAAAACAGATACACAAGTTTTAGAACATCAAAGTTTACAATTAACAGAAATAGTATCTTTTCCAATTGAAACTTATGTAGATTTAAAAAATAGAAATGATTTATCATTATTTGAGTGGGATTCTGAGTTTCAACCAAGATATGAAAATTATCATAATTATAATAGAGTTTATTCACAATCACCTAATTTAGTTGGTAATACTAGTATTGATTTTAATTTTAAAAAAATTAAAAATTTTGATACAAGAATTCAATCTACTAAATTAAAAATACCAAATGAATCAGTAGATAGCTGGACTGATATATTAGAAAATGAATTACTAGATTTAAATGGTAAATATGGACCAATAAATAATATTGTTTCATTTAATGATATGTTATATGCATTTCAAGATGAAGCTATTGCTCAAATTTTAATTAATCCAAGAGTACAATTACAAAGTACAGATGGTTTAGGACTAGAATTAGGTAGTGGTGATATATTATATAAATTTGTTTATCTTACTACTAAAAGTGGTTCTATTAATAAATGGGGTATAGTTCCAACTAAAAAAGGTATATACTATTATGATGCTTTAAATAAAGCTGTAGGAAGAGTTCCTGATGCTATTGGACCATTATTAACCGATTTGAAAGGAATGCATAGTTTTTTTAATAATAATTATAATTATAATTTAATTAAAGAAGATAATCCTGTATTAGGAAAGGGTGTTATATTTGGTTATGATAATTATAATAATGATATATATATATCATTATTACAATCTAATGATTCTTTCACATGGTGTTATAATGAATTAAAAGATGAATTTATAGATTTAAAAACTTATATTCCATCTAGATATATTAATAAAGGAGAAAAATTTATAATTCCTAATATAAATAATAATACTTTATATGAACAATATAAGGGTGATTATAATAAATTTTTTGGTATAAAACAACCTTCTTATATTATATTACAAGTAAATCCTGAATCTGATATAGATTGTGTTTTTAATAATATACATTACAATTCAGAATTATATTTAAATGATATAGACCAACCTAATAAAACATTAACTCATATACAAGCTTATAATGAATACCAAGATTCTGGTAGAATACCATTAATAGTAAATAGAGGAAGTAATATTAGACGTAAATTTAGAGAATGGCAAGCTGATATACCAAGACAAGATAGAAACAGAATTAGAAATCCTTGGATATTTTTAAAATTAGAATTAGATAATACTAGTAATTATAAGTTAATCCTTCATGATATTATTGTATATTATAAAATATAATATTTATTATTATAAATAATACATTAAATTATTTGGAAACAATGAATAAAAATCTTATATTTGTGATATAATGAATGAAAGGGAAAAACTCATAAAAAAATTAATTGAAGAGAAGGGTGGTAGTCCAAAAGACTACCTTAACCTTCTTGATACTATTGCATATCATGAATCTGCAGGTACATTAGACCCTGAAATAGTTCAACAAGGTGGTGGTCCTGGTAGAGGTAAATACCAATTTGAAGTTGGTAAAAATGCTGGTGCAATAACAGCTGCTAAAAGAACTAAAAAATATTATAATGATAATAATATTCCTGTTCCAGAATGGTTACAAAAAGCAACTCAATTTGATAGTTTAGATGCTAGTACATTAAGTTCTGAACAACAGGATATTTTATTTTTAGGTAATATGCGTAAACATCCTAAAGCAGATTTAGCTAAAGTTGTAAAAGGTGAAGAATCTATAACAGATTTTTGGGCTAATTATCATTGGGCAGGAGCAGATAAAGATAGAGCAAAAAGAATAGATTCCTTTAATTCTTCTATTGAAGATTATAAAAAAAAATTTAATTCAAAAAATAATAGTGAATATATGACTTTTAATAGGACTCCAGAAATTAAAACTTTTAATCAAACTAATTGGACAGCCCCTATTAAGGATGAAAAATTTGAGTCTGAAATAGTTACAGATAATACTTCTGTTTCAACTAATAATGATTATATGAAAAATATATTATCTATGGTAGGTAAATCAAATATGAAAGTAAATGGTGGAATTATTAATTCTAATAATATAGATAAAAATTTAAATGAGTTTAATGGGGGTGGAACTCATGAACAAAATCCTTTAGGCGGAATACCTCAAGGAATAGGTAACAACGGAAAACAAAATACAGTAGAAGAAAATGAGACTTCCTTTGAATTAAAAGGTGGTAAATATATTTTTTCAAATAGATTAAGATTATGAATATAGATTTAATAAAGGAATTTAATTTACCATCCTACACAAAAGGTAAATCCTTTGCAGATGCTAGTAAAGCTATAGAAGCTAAATTTAAAGGTAGGAATGATAAAGTATCTAATGAGACTAAACAAGAATTATTAGAAAGATTATCTCAAGCTCAAGAGTATTTGAAACAAAATATGGAAATATCTAATCCACAAGACCAAAACCAAGGTATGTTTGGTATGGATTTAGAAGAAACTGGTACTGAAGATGGTGGTATTGGTGTCTCTGGAGCTTTAGGTTTAGCAGGAGGAGCTTTAGAATTAGGTAATATGGCGTTTAGTAAAAGTGGAATAGATACTAGTGGTAGAACTGCTGCACCTGATGTAAATATTGCTGGAGGAGCTATGTCAGGAGCTATGTCAGGAGCTAAAGCTGGTAGTGCATTAGGTCCTTGGGGAGCTGCTGGTGGTGCTGTGATAGGTAGTATTGCTGGATTAATTGGTGGTAATAAAGCTAAAAAAGATGCAGCAAAAGCTAATATGAACTTTGATTTTAAACAATCAAATAATTATAGACCTAATACATATGAAATAGGTGGTTATACTACTGACCCAAAAAAAGACAAAAAAATACAAAGAAATTTAAATTCTCAAGAATTATCTGATTTAAATGATAAATTACAATCTCAAGATTTAGGAGAAGGTATATTTAGTAATAATGCAGCTAACTATGACCCTCATAATGAAGGTGGAATTTTTGCAACTATAGATACTATTAGAGCGTCTAAACCAAATCATAATTTAAATTTAGGTAAATATAAAGATTTAGATTATTTTGATATAAAAACAAATAAAGATGGTAGACATACTTTAAAAAATACTAAAAAAAATCCTGCTAATGCAGAATTATACAAAGAACAATTAAATCATATAACAAGTTTAAATCCTAAAGCTAATATAGCTAAATATAATGATTCAGGCTATACAGATAATTTTAGCAATGGAGGTTATACAAATGAATATACTGATGGAGGAGGTATTAATTTTCAACCTTTTGGTATTGGAAAACACTCTAATGCTGAACAAACTTTTACTGGAAAAGCTTTAAATAAAACAGGTGAATTTTTAAAAAATAATTATGGTAGTATATTAAGATATGCTCCACTTTTAGATAATTTAACTAATAAAATAGAAAAACCTATTACTGAAAGAGGTACTAGATTAGATAATGTATATAAACCACAATTATTTGATGAACAACAAATAGTTAACCAAGTTAATCAAAATAATGTTAATAAAGCTCTTTCTGAATCTTCAGGTGGTAATTTAGGTGCGTTAAGTACTAATTTACTTGCTGCTAATTTAAATAAAACTAAAGCCATTAGTGATGCTTATATGAAAGGTGAAGATATTAATAGAAATGAAAATAAATTTCAATTTCAAAGTAATCTTCAAAAAGATACAACTAATGCTCAATTAAATGAAAGATATTTAGAAAGAAAAGCACAAGATGAAGGAGCTTATAATACAGCTAAATCAGCTCAAAGAAGTGCATTATTTGAAGATATTGGTAATATAGGTAAAGAAGAATCCTATAAAAAAATGGTTAAAAATATGTTTGGATATTCTTGGAATGGTAAGTATTTTGTTAATGAAAAAGGTGAACAAATTACAAAAGAGGATATGGATAAAAAAGTAAAAGAAAGTTCAAATGGCACAAGTAAATAGATACACTAAGACTTCTCAATCTAGATTTAATCCTATGACTTTACAGGAGTTAATGTTAGTTCCTGCTTATAAACGTCAACAGCATGATGCTATGTCTGAAAGTATTGGTGCTATTGAAACACAACTAGCTCAAATAGACCCTTCAGATATTCATAGTGAAGTAGCTAAAGCTGAACAACAAAGATTATATGATGAATTAAATAAACGTTCTGAATTATTAGCTAGAGAAGGATTTAATAATACTACTAAAAGTGATATATTAAGACTTAATAAAGATTATCAAACAAGTGTTGGACCTACTGGTGTATTAGGTAAAGTACAAGCAGCTAAGAAATCATTAGAACAAGGTAAAGCTGAAGTATTAGCTAATGCTACTAAAATTGGTTATGGACCAAATGAAATACAAAAAAAATTACAAGAAGCTGAAGAACTTTATATTAAAAAATTTAATGAAACTGGTAAAATAGAAAATTTTCAAGCACCAATGCCAGCTGCTTATCAAGATTTACAAAAAGATATATTTGAAGTAGGTAAGATGATGAATTCTGAAACTATAACTAAAATGAATGAAAAAGGTTATAGATTTGAACCAACAGAAACAGGTGGTATGATGCTTGTAACTAAAGATGGTCAATTAGTAGAAACTACTAATGTTCCTAATATAGAAGTAGCAAGAAAATTTCTTGAAGAAAAATGGATTAATGATAAAGGTTTAGGTGCTCAAAGTGCAACTTGGCAAGGTTTAGATAAACAAACTATTTCTAATACTATTAATGCTGGTTTAGGATTACAAAAAGAAACTAAAAGTTTAGATACAACAGGTGAAAAATATCAATATGTAGCTCCTAGTAAAGGTGATTTAGATTATCCTGAAGAAGGTAAACCTAATGGTGAGTATGCTGAAGCTACATCTGTAGAAATATATAGTACTAATATATTAAATAAACTTAATAATATAGGGAAAGTATTAACAGCAGGAGGTGGACCAAAATTTGTTAGAACAGGACCAGGTTTAAATGCAAGTGGTCAAGTTTTTGCTGGAAGCACTTCTAAAGAAGAATATATAGCTACTGTACAAAATCAACTTAATCCAAAAGAATTAGAAGATTATAACAGAATATATGATAATATTATAGTAAATACTCCCGAAGCTAAAGGATTTAATAAATATTCTCCAGAAGCTGCTAGTTTAGTTCAAGAATATTTTAATAAAAATAAGCAATTAATAAGACAAGATTTCATTATTACAGATGATTTTGCTAAATCTTATGGAGATAGAAGTGTAGGTGTAGATGGGTCATCTCCTAAAAAAATAGCTGAATTAGTTCAATCTAATCCTAAAGAAAGAAAATATTTTATAGAAGGTTCTAATAAAGTTATTTCTTATGATGATTTACCTTCTGATATTAAAAAGAATTTTGATAATTTAAAGTATTCAGGTTATTATAGTCCTAAAAACTTTTTGACTGATAAATACGGTAATATTGAAAATAAAAATTTATTTGTATCACCTATAAGAATGCAATATAGAAATGATAATGGTGACATTAAAAATATATTAGTTAGTAGGTCTGGAACTGAAATAAATTCACCAGAATTTCAAGCAGATAAAGATTTTAATGATGTATTTATAAATACTAATAAATTTCCAGATATTCCTTATAAAATACCAAAAAGTAAAGATAAAGTAGTAGTTTATCTTTCTACACCTATTATGATAAATGGTGAAAAACATTCTTATATTATAAATACTGAATCTCCAGAAGGAGGTTATATTAATCCTATTCCTGTTACAGAAAAAGACTTACAATCTAGATTTTTAAGAGCTCATGGTGCAACTTCTACTAATATTAAAAAGAAAAAATAATGGATGAAGAAGAATTAAACTATGATGATAAATTTGATATTTATGATAATTTTACAGAACCTGTAAAAGAAAAATATAGATATGCTAATACACCTTCTACAGAAGTAGCTAGAGGTGATTTTGATTTTGGTGATAGTAGGTACGATAAAGCTTTTTTTCCAAATGTTACTGTAAATGAAGATGGTAATCTTCGAGAATCTATTAGTGAAAATAGAGCTCAAAGACAACCTTGGATAACTAAAGCAGGTGCAGGAATATTAAGAATAGGCACTAAAGTTGTGTCTGAAGTTGCTAAAATGCCTGGAGTAATAGGTGGTGTAGTTTTTGGTGGTTTTGGTCAAATTGGAGATATTATTTCTGGTGAAGATAATACAGATTTTATACAAACCGCTTTTAATAATAGTTGGATAAGAGCTATAGGTGATGCAGAAGAATATATTAAAAGTGAAGCCTTACCTGTATATGTAAAAAAAGCAGTAAGTGAAGGTAATTTATGGGATAATATTACAGCTATAGATTTTTGGGCTACAGAAGGTGCTGATGGTATAGGTTATATAGTATCTATGTTAGCTCCAGGTGCAGCTATAAATAAATTTGGTATTGGTGCTAAAATACTTGGTACTAATAAGTATGCTCAAATGGCTGCTAAAACTAAATATGCAGATGATATACTTAAACAACTAAAAAGAATAGATTCACCATTAACCCCTACTTCTGCTAAAAATGCAGATTTATTTACTGGTACAATGGCTAATACACTTTTTGAAGCAGGTGCAGAAGCTAAAGGTGCAATGGATTCTTATGAACAAGAATTACAACAAAAATTAGCTAATAATGAAATTACTCAAGAACAATATAATAATGAATTAAAAAAATCTTCTGAAATAGGTAGAAATGTATTTTTAGCTAATGCTGCTATATTAATTGGTCCTAATGCTATGATGTCTAAAATGTTATGGGGAAAACCTCGTAATAAAGCTGTTGGTGTTATAGCTGGTACAGGAAGATTAGAAGCTTTAAATAATCCTACATTACGTCAAAAAGCTGGTCAAGCTATTGGACAATTTATAAAAGGTAGTGTAACTGAAGGTTTATGGGAAGAAGGTATGCAATCTGCTTCAGAACAATTTTTTGTTAATAATCCAGATGCAGGATTTTTAGATTCTGTTGGTGAAATACCTAAAGCTTATGCTGAAATGTTTTCTTCTACAGATGGACAAAAAGCTATGTTTTTAGGTACACTATTTGGTGGAGGTATGACTTCATATCAAGATTTTAAAAGTTCAACTAAAGAAAAAAATATTACAAATCAATTAATAACTGCTGGTAATGAAGTATTAGATGATGCTTATAATATATTTCACAAAGATACTTATGAAAAAAATGAAGATGGGCAAGTAATATTTGATGAAATATTAGAAAATGGTGAATATAAAAAAGTACCTAAAGTTAATTTTAAAGCTTTAGCAGAAAAAATTAAAAGCAGTAATCAATTAGAATATTTGTCAGGATTATATGATTTAGCATCTGAATCTGGTGATGTTGAATTAGTTCGTGATATTAAACAAAAAGTATTTACAGATTTAATTAAACCTTTTATTGTTAATGAACAATTAGGAATAGATGTTTTAAGACAACATTTAGAAACTTCTTCAGAATTAGCATCTTTAAATAAAGCTGATAAAACTGATAATAAAAAATTTATTGATAATATACTAGAACAAGCTAAAAAATTAGAAAAAGATAATACTTTATTTCAAAGTTTTGCTCCATCTATATTTGATTTAAACAATCCTGAAGCTAATGCTAATGACAAAGTTGCATTTTATAATAAATTAACTGATATCTATTTAAATAATAAATCTAATCAATATTATAATCAACAAAAATTACAAGAAAAAAAGGCTACTTTTAATACTTTATTAGAAGAAAGAGGTATTAATTATATTGATGTAGAAAATAATCCTGCTAAAGTAAGAGATTTATCAACTATAGATAATAGAATTGGTAAGATTTATAATGAAATTGGTTCTTTAAACAATAAATTAAGAGATATTGATAAACTTAATAATGCATTTTGGGATAACAAATCTGTAAAAGAAGCTTTTAGTAAAGAAGTAAAAGAAGCTAATAAAATTAGAAAAGAACAAGATTCTATTGAAAAAGAAACAACAGATGTATTAGAAAAAATAAATTTAGCTAAAACTTTAGATGAATTAGATGATATTAATATACCAGAAAATATAGCTTCTGAAAGTATAAAAGAAACTCTTAATAGTAAACGTAAAGAAATCCAATCTAAAATTAGTGAAAATTCTAAAAAAGTTTCAGAAAAAAATGCAAAACTTACTTTAGAAGAACAAGAAAAAGATAGATTAAATGAAGAAGCTTTAAATTATTTATCTAATAATTTTAATGTAGGTGAAACTGTTACTATACCTGATGTTAAAGGTATTCCAGAAAATAGAAGAGGATTATCTGCTGAAATTACTGCAATTAAAAAAGGATATATTTCTTTTAAAACAGAAGATGGTCAAGAATTTGCATTTAAACCCACTACATTTACTGCTGCTATAAATACTTCTAATTTTGTAACAGAAGGACCAATTGAAGATATTATTGAAGAGGTTCAAGAAGATATTTCTACTGAGATATATGAAGAAAAAAATCAACCTAGAATTATTATAACAGATAATAATAAAGGTAAAAAATTATCTTTTATATCTGATGCAGCTTTAGAATTTGAAAGAACTCCTAGAGATAAAACTAATGAAGAAAAAGGTATCGAAGTTAATAAACAAGGTTTTTCAGATAATCAAAAGAAAGCTTTAGAATTATTTAATAATAAAGATTTTACAGATATAGAATTTTTAATAAATCATTTACCTTTAAATATTAAATTAACAGATGATATTTTTGCACCATTAGAAACTAAATCTGATAAAGAAGGTTATAATAAAATATTTAATAAAACATCTAAAGAACTTAGAAGTACTATAATTAAAGAATTAGCTAAAGGTACTAAAATAGAAGATATAAGCGTTCCAATTGTAGGACAAGGTAATGGAACACTACAAATAGAAGATAATGTTGTAGAGAACCTAATAACTGGCTTATATGAGTTCTCAGGTGATATTTCTAAAATTAAAAAAGAAGATATTTATTTTGTAGATAATTTTGGTACATTAATTAATATTAATGATGATATATTTCCTGTTAATAGGAGATTAGCTAAAGGTGAGGTATATCTTAAAATTCATACTGCTGCTGGATTAGATTTTCCTTTAAAATTAAATATCAAGAAATTAACAAAAGATAAAGCAGAACTATTATATGAATTATATAAAAATAGATTTAATGGTGAAGAAACTAATACTTTATCATCTTTAGATAAAGAATTATGGAATAAAATTCAAGTTAATTTTAAAGATGTACTAGATTTATTAAATAAAAATATTAATGATATTACTATTAAAGATTTAATAGAATTTTTAGTTTGGGAAGGAAGTAAAAATCCTAAAACTCAAGTTAAATTTACTATTAAAAATACATTACTATTATTTGATAAAGAATTAACTAAAGAACAGTTTGAAACTCCTGAAAGTAAAGATTTATTTATTTATACTTTAACTCAAAATAAAAGACATCAAATTAAATTTAGAAAAAAAGAAACTGATAATAATAATTTAAATATTGATGAAAATAGAGCTTATTTAGAATATTTAATTAATAGTGGAACTTTAAATACTAATGCTAAAATAGGTGAACCTACTTTTCAAGGTAAAACTACAATATATTTAGGTAAAGACCAAGTTAAAATTAAAGGTAAATTATCTGAATTTAATGAAGATTTAATTAAAATATATAAAACTAAAGTAGCTAAACCTAAAGTTGAAACTATTATAAAAACTGAAACTCCTAAAGAAAAATCAGGTAAATTTAAAGGTATAGAAATTACAGATACAACACAAATAGATGCTCTATCTGAATTATTTGGACCACCAACTATTGTATCATCTAAAAAAGAAGAAATTGAAAAACCTTCTTTAAAAGAAGAAACTGAATTTTCTAAATTAACAGACGAACAAGCTTCTAAAATATATATTGCTTTGTCTAAAAATTATGTAGTTCATATTAAAGAAATACAAATTGTTGCTAAAAAATATAATAAAATACAAGATAAAGTAAAAGCTGTTTTTGATTTATTAAAAAATAAAGATATAAGTGAAGAACAGATTAAAACTAAATGTGGATTATGAGTTGTATAAGATTATCAAATACAAATAAAGAAACATCATTATTATTTAATGAGTTATTTAAAATTACTAAAGATGAAAAAGAAGCTGATAAATTATTAGCTTATTTTAGAACACCAGAATTTATAAAAATATTTGGTGATTATATAACTTATCATAATACTAAAGAAAAATCTTTTGAAGATACTAAATTTTTTCAAGATAAATTAGATGAAAACAATGAACCTAAATTATTTTTTAATAAAAAATTAAATAAATATTATTTTCTAGATAAAAGTAATGAACCTATATTTTATCCTTATAAAGACCAAGGTATTAGGTCTGTATTTGACACAAATGATATTAAAAGATTTGCTAAAATTGCTGCATCTAATTTTTATATTTCTAATATAGATTTTAATTATGAAACTTTAGAATTTACTAAAAAAAGTAGTAAACATCTTAGAGATTTTTTAAAAGAATTTATAACAACAAAATCTAATCAATTACAAACTAATGAAAATCCTGATATATTTGTAAAAGGTATAGCATTAGAACAATCTGCTCAATATTTAAATGAATGGGTTAATGAAGTTAAAGATTATTTTTCTAGTTTAAAAATTAATTATAAAGAAGATGATATTTCTGAAGATGAAGATGGTGCTAGAGAAGGTGAGGAATTAGTTCCTGATGAATTAATGCGCCAAGAATCTTTTTTAAAAGGTACTAAAAATAATGTAAATAATAATATTAAACTATTTTTATCTTTAATCACTTCTGAAGAAACAAATGATTTTGATGAATATGAATTTATACCTTTTGATGATATTTATAATACATTAAATAAAGCTTTAAGTAATCAAATTGCTTTAGAAACAGAAGATATTTTTGATATTTATTTAGATATTATTAAAGAATTATCAAATGTTAAACCATATTTTAATAAATTACATAATTTATTAAGTTCTGGTAAAATAAGTAATGATAATAATTTTAAAAATCAATTTAGTTCAGCTTTTACATTATATAAAAATAATTATTTAGGTAGTGAAACAGTTACAAATAAAGATGGTAGCAGAAATACTATTATTAGAAATTTATCTGATGTAGGTAGTAGAAAAGGTGCACTAATGTCTCAATGGGAATTTAATTTTTTAAATAAGAAATTAACTACTGTAGGTATAAATAATTTAAATATAGAAACTAATAATAAATTAGATAATTTTAGAAATGATTTAAAAAATATTAAAAGTGAACTTGATTTAATACCTCATTTAAATAATATAAAAGAAATATTAAATAAATTAGGTGTAGAATTTACAGAAAAAGGATTTAATTATTATATTAATAATTTAAATTATAATGAAGTTTCACTTAATGAAAAAATTAATAAATTAAATAAAACTTTTACAGATATATCTTTTGGTTTAATTAACTATAAAGATATTAAAGAAGATTTTTTTAGTAATCAAAATATTTTTAGACAAATGTCTGAAGCTGAAGCGTTTTATATGTCTGAAGGCTCAGATGCTTCTGTATTTACTACTGGTAAGACTAAATGGGTTTATTCATTACCTTCTTATATTGATTTAAGAATAGAAAGATGGAAAAAAGACCCTAATTCTTTATATAAATTCTTTTTATCTACTGAATATAATAAAGGTTCAGACTGGATGTATTATTTAACAGCTTCTGAAATTTTAGATGAAAATGAAAGATTAGCTGAATCTAAAAAAAGACTATCTGAAATAGAAAGTAATATATTTAATTCTGTACAATTAGAAGGAGATTCTGTAAATGCTGTAGATAATAAAGAATTATCTTATACTGATTCTTTTAATGATTATATACATAAAGTATTAAATTCTAGAAAAGGTGGTAAAACTTATCATAAAACTGCATTAGCAGCAGATAAAGCTACAGAACGTCAAATTCATTTTGGAAATGATAGACAAGGAATATTTAATAAATATGCCAATACTAGAAATGAAAATGGTAAAACTGTAATTGATTCAAATATAACAAAAGTATTTTATAATTATTTTAAATCTGATTATAATAGAATACGTTATGAATATGAAATGATTCAATTAGGTGAAAATTTATTACCAAATTATCATTTAGGTTCTAAAAATGCATTACAATCACAATTATTTCCTTCATTATCTATTAAAATTAAAAATGGTATAATATCTTTACCTAATTTAAATATTAAAGATAAAGAAAATAATGATATTATATTATATGATATAGATGGAAAACCTGTTTATGATAATTTAGATATTATTGAAGATGAAATTAGTCAATTAATTAATAATTTTCTAATAAAAGGTATAAAAAATACTTATAATTCTTTATATGAAAATAGTATATTTGAATTAAATGAAAATGGTGAAAGAGTAAATAAAACTTTAGATGAATCTATTTATAATTGGTATGTAAATAAATCTAATAAAGAAAAAGCTCCTTTACAAATAGCAGGTGATTTATTTATTAATAGTGTTATTTCACAAGTAGAATATTCTAAAATGTTTACTGGTGATGTTGCTTACTATAAAAATATTACAGATTATAAAAAAAGAGTACCTGCTAGTTATACTGATGGTTTATATATGAGGCTTAACCCTAAAGCTAATGAAAGATTTTTTAATGTTTCTATTATTAAATCTGTAGAAATTAGTGCTCAAGATTTAGATAAAATGCGTGAATATTTACCAAAAGATATAATTCAAAAATATGCTAATAATAAAATTAATAGTACAGATGCGCAAGCTTGGATAACTCCAGAACGTTGGAAATTTATTTTAGAAAAACTAGGTAAATGGGACTCTAAGAGACAATCTGTTTATAATAAGATGTTTGAAATTACTCCTACTTTTACTAATGAAGAATTAAAATTAGTAGCTCAACCATTAAAAGGTGTATATTTTGGAATTAATGAAAAAGGTGAACCTACATTTTTAAAGTATTCTCAAGCTGTATTAGTACCTAATTTAATTAAAGGTACTGGATTAGAGAAGTTATTTAATAAAATGACTAAAGATGCTAATGGTGATACTATGCCTTATAATGACCAAATACATGAACTAATAACCCAAGATGGTATTAAAGTAGGTTCTCCAATACCAGTAACTACTCATAATGAAAATGGTGATGTAATTGATAATTTTAGTTTAAATAAAATTAAACTTGATAATTCTAATTGGAAATTACAACAAGATTTACCAACTAAAGGTATAAAATCTACGGATATAGGTTCTCAAATACAAAAAAATATATTTCAAGGTTTAGCATTTAATTTAAATGAAGATTTTGAATTAGATAATAGTATTATAAAAGGTACAGATTTAATTGATTATATTAATAATATTGTAGGAGCTCTTTCAGATAAAGGTAAAAATAATATAATTAATAGATTTGGAATAAATCCAAATACATTTAAAATAAATAATGAAGAAAGTTTATATAATTCTTTAATAGACCAATTAAAAACTAGAAAAGATGTACCCTCAAATTTTATTAAAGCATTAGAAGCTGGTTTATCTCCTTATGGTATTCCTGGAGCTTTTCAAATGTTTCAAAATGTGTTTAGTTCTATTATTAATAAAGAATTAGTTAAAATACAAACTAATGGTGGTGGATTTATACAAATGGCTGATTATGGTCTTTCTAAAGAAGATGCTATTGGTAAAAATATGATATTTACACCTTGGTTTGATGAAAATAAATTAGGTAGTTATAGAAAAGTTAATGGTAAAAAAAGTTTATCTCCAGCAGGAATATTTTTATCAGGCTCTTTTATTGCTAAATATATACCTAATTATAAACAATTATCTTCTAAAGAACTATTTGGTGAGTTAAATGAAGAAACTGGTAAATATGAAGGTGGTAAGATAGACCAAGAAATATTACAAAATATTATAGGATATAGAATTCCTAATCAAGGTTTACCTTCAAATGATGCATTACAAGTAATGGGTATATTACCAGAAGAGATGGGTGATACTGTTATTGCTTATACTGGTATTACTACTAAAACTGGTTCTGACTTTGATATTGATAAGATGTATTTAATGATACCTTCTTATGATGTAATATTTCATAAAAAAGATAAATTATTTGCTGAACAATATATTAAAGATAGTCAATTAAGTTTTAATGTTATTAAAAGTATTTTATCTAAATCTGGAGAAAATATTGATATATTAGATAGAGAACAAATATATGACTTATTTATAAATAATATATTATTAGGAGATAATGATTTAAATAATGAATATTATAATGATTTTAATAATGAATATTTAGACAAAAAATTAATAGCTGATAAATTACAGTATGTTCATTTATCTAAAGATGAAAATGGTGAAATTAATCCATTATATCAACAATCTAAAAAAGCTTTACAAAATAGACTTATTAAAGCATATAAGGCGGTATTAACTAATGAAAAAGTATTACCTGATGTAATGAATCCTATTGATTTAGATTTTATAGAAAAAGATATAAAAAATTTATTTCCAGATAAACCCATAGAAGATTTAATGTCTTTTGATGCTATTAGTGATTTAGAATTAAAAAATGACTTTAGATTAGGTAAAGCTGGTTTAGGTCAAAATATTAACCAACTTGTTGATTCTGTAAGAGGTTCAATGGGTAATTTATATTTTAATCATTTTTTAGGATGGGGTAATGATAATGGCTCTGGTACTAAATTTGATGAAGAATGGTCTGAAGAATTAAATTCTAAAGAATTAAAAGAATATATAGAGTCTTTTAATGAAGGTTTAAATAATGATGAATATATTACATTAGAGAAAGCTCAGAAATTTAATAAAATTAAGTTAAATGTATCTATGATGATGCTTGTTAATGGTTTTGTTGATATTGCTAAAGACTCTTATATTGTTAAAGGTAACTGGGTTACTCAAACTAATGATTTAGGATTTATGCTTATTAGGGCAGGAGTACATCCTTTTAAAGTTAATGCTTTTTTATCACAACCTATTCTTAAAAATTATGTTAAATTTAAAACTAATCAAGAATCTAAAAGTATTAATGATACTAGTAGAATTAATGAAAAATTTAAATTAAGAAAAGCTTCTGAAAATATTTCTGATGAAAAAATAGTTATTAATAACATTACTATAAATAAAAGAAAACTTTTTAATAAATTAATTAATATTAATCAGATTAAACAAATTGGTAACTTTCCTCTTGGTAAATCTGAAGAATCTTTAATAGCTTATAATACTAGTAAAGATAATTTATTTAGAGATATTTCTAGAAAATTTTTAACTACATTTAAATTAAAATCTAGTGATTTAAAAAATAATCCAAAATTAGTTGAAGAACTTAAAAATTTAAAAGAAGAATTTGTTAATGTTTATGAAAGTATATTTGAAGTAATACCTAGAAATTTTAGTGATATAAGTTTAAAAGAATTAAGAAATGAAATAAAAAATACTGATTCTAATATAGATATTCAATTATCAGTTATTAAAAAATTTGAAGAATGGATAAAAGATGCTAAAAAATTATCTGCTAATGTTAGTGCTAGTAAAATAGATGTAGAAGGTAAAGGTAAAAATATAAACTCTTTAATTATAGCTATTAATAAAATTAGAAATATTAGAAATAATGAGTCTAAAAAAAATTCATTACAAGGATTTACTTCTAAATTACATAGAAAAAATATAGACACTCATCAAAATATTGTAATTAAAAATGGATTAAATTTTCCATATAGTATTATGAAAGCTAATCCTAAATATTTTTTTAGTGCTAATAATACAACTATATCTACATTTAATGTTATTTCTGATGGTTTATATGGTCAGAAACTTCAAAATAGTGAATTAGCTGATAAATTAGAAAAGACTTATTACTCTTATATATTATCTAGTTTTCCAGCTTTACAAACAACTAGTGAAGAAAAATTAGATTTAATTAAAAATCTACCTAGCGAATTAAAGGAAATAAAAAGTGAACTTAAAAATAATACTATTATTAATGAATTATATATTAAATCTAGTTCTTTAGATGGGTATTCATTTATCTCTTTACCTAGTGTTAGAAAATCTGTATCTTATCAAAATGAATTAACAGATTCATGGAAAGATTTATTTGATTCACACCCCAAATTTGCTGAAAAATTAGTTAAATATTCATATCTAATATCAGGTTTTAATAATAATATAAATCAATTTCATAAATATATACCTTATGAATGGTTTAATAAAAATAGATTTAATAGTTATTTAAAAGAAATTACTTTTGATTATAATAACTTTATTGATAATAATTTTATTGACCAATTTCATAGAAATAATTATGATGATAATACTACTACTATTAGAACTTTTATAAGTCAAATAAATCCTATTTCTAAAGGTGATAATTACCAAACAGGTTATTTATCTGATATTAAAAAAGGAGATAAACTTCCATATTTAACAAAAATTATATTTGAAAAAGAAATGGAAGAACCTTATACTTATTATTACAAACTTGTAGGAACTAAAAAAGATAAAGCTTATTATTTAAGAACTAGTTTATTAGGATATAAAGATAATAAAGGTAATAAAATAGTTGAATATTCTTTAGGTCATAATAATGGTAAAAACTTTTTAAGTATATTTCCTAAAAATAGAATTAATCCTTCTTCTATAAATAGTGAAGTATATCTTTCTATATTAAAAGATAATACAATTATAAATGAATATAACAGTAATATGGTAGTTACTAATAATGAAAATTCTACTATAACTAAACAAGTTATAAATGAACCAATTGAAAATTTGGATAATTCAGAAAATAATAGTACTTTTGTAGAAAATGATTCTTTAAATATCAAAGAAGAAGATATAAAAGTAATTCAGAAAAAAGAAATATTTAAATATAAACATCCTATAACTGATATTGATATAGAATTAGAAGCATATCCAATTGAAATAAAAAATCAACCTAATGTTAAATTTGTTGCTACTAATTTTAATTTAGGTTTTAATACAGAAAAAAATTCTGAAGGTATTAATAAATATACTGTTAAAAGACAAGGATGGACTATTTTAGATTTAAATTCTAGAAAAGTTTTACCATCATATATCACAAGATTAAAAGATATACCAGCTGAATTATCTAAAACTTTAAATACTAATAGTAAATTAGGAAATGGTAAACATATATTAAAAAATATAGGTTTTGATTTTACAAATCCATGTTAAAAAAATAATTAATAATAAATATAATGAAAAAAACAGTATTACTTGATAAAAAAGTAATTGATATTTTAGAATATCGTATTAAAAAAGAAGAAGAGTCTTCTAGATTATACGAACAAATGTCTTTATGGTTAAATGATAATGGATATTTAAATACTTCAAAATTATATAAAATATATGCTAATGAAGAAAATAATCATTCTGACTGGGCTAAATCTTTTTTATTAGATTATGGTATTACACCTACTCTAATGCCATTAAGCTCTCCAGTTATTGAATTAAATACATTACAAGATGTATTTGAAGCAACATTAGAATATGAACTACTTATTACTAAAGAATGTGAAGAACTTGCTTCAGAAGCTTTAAAATTAAATAATCATATATTATATAGTTTAGCTTTAAAATATTGTAAAGAACAACAAGAAGAAATAGGAAAAGCTATTACTAATTTAGATATATTAGCATTAAGTAATGATATGTTAATAATTGATAATTATATAGGAGAAACATTATTAGATTAATAAATAAAAAATGAGTTGTAAAATAGAAATAAAATCATTAGAATATCTTAAAGAACAAGGTGCTTTAGGAGATGCTAGAGTTGTTAAAGATTTAAATAAATTTAATGAATTAAATGAAGCTTTAACATTGTTAGCTTCTGAAAAATATAATATAACATCTCCTAATAATGAACAATTATTTAGAACACAATCTAAATATGTTAAAAATTTGGATGGTAGTTATAGATATATACTTAGAGCTGAACCTAATAATAAATTATTTGATATATTACAAATAGCTGTAGATGAATATAAGATTACACCTATACAATATAATAATGTAAATTATACCTTAAAAGCTATAGATATACTATCTTCTACTAAAGGTGAACAAACTTTTACTAAAGGGAAAAAGAATAATTGGTCTTTAGATAGAATTTTAACAGAACTCCAAATACCTAAAGAACAAAAACAATTAATTTTAAATTCAGTTACAGATAAAGCATCTTCTACTAATACCAAAGATGTAGAAGAATTATTTAATTCTAATCCTAAATTAGCTAAAATAGGTACACCTCAGCAATATTCTCAATACTTAGATACTATATTTCCTGATAGTAAAGTGAAAGATATTGTTTATCATGGTGGAACTGTAAAAGATATATTTAGTAAAGAAAGTATAGGAAAATCTACTATTAATAATAATAAAAATGATTATAGACAACCCAAGGCTTTCTATTTTACTTCGTCTATTCAAAGTGCAAAAACTTATGGTAATGTAGTTAAAGTAGTATTAAATTTAAAAAATCCTAAAGTACTAGAACAAAATTTAGAAGATGAAGGATTTGGATTAAAAAGAAAGAATAAATTTACAGATGTTCAAAAACTAGATTTAAAAAATAAAGATGGCTTTATTTTAAAAGATATTTTTGATGCTAAAAGTTTAGAAACATTATCTACAAAAGAATTGATTGAAAATGATATTATAAAACAAAAAGAGTTAAATAATAAAATAGAGTCCCAACATGGAGATACTATAGGAGTATTTGAACCAGAACAAATACACATATTAGGTTCTGAGTCAGATATAGATGGATTTAAAGAGTTTGTAAATCAAGATAATAATTCACAGATTTTAGAAAAACCTAATGTAATACTACCTATTGGTATAAGTGGTAGTGGTAAATCTACATTTATAAAATCTTTACCCCAAGAAAATTTAGTAGTTATAGAACCTGATACTATGAGAGTAGAATTTACAGGGGATATAAATAATAAATCTAAAGATAAAGAAATTTATGAAGAAGCAGCTAAAAGAGCTGTAACTGCAATTAAACAAGGTAAACAAGTTGTATTTGATACTACTAATTTAACTAAAAAAAAAAGATTACCTTTTATTGAAGCCATTAAAAAGGAAATTCCTAATGCTAATATTCAATATAAATTAATGGAGTTAAACCCTGAATTAGCTAAACAAAGAATAAAATTACAAATAGAAAGAGGAGAAAAAAGAGCTAATGTTTCTGATGCTACAATAGATAGACATGCTGAATCTTACAAACAAATGCTTGAAGATATTAAAAATGAACCTATTAGTGAATTTAACCCAATATTACAACAAAAACAATCAATATCTCCTGAGGAATTAGCAATAGAACTATTTAGTAAATATAATATTAAAAAAATAACAGATGAATATGGTAATACTTGGAATGAAATTAATTTAGAAAATGTTGATACTAAAATATTATTAAAAGAAATAGATTTTAATGATTTATTAGATGACAAACAATCTGAACAATTATATTTAGAAGAGTTAAATACACATGAACCTTTTTCTAATGAAGAAGAACATGGTACTATTAATGAATTTATATTATTTAATAATCAAGAAAGTAAAGAAAATTATAAAGCTACAGAAGTATTAGAAAATATTATTAATAATTTTGATGGATTTTCAGAACAAAGTAAGTTATTTTTAGAAAAATCTAGAATATTATTAGCTAATACAAAAGCTAATGTTAAATTAGTTAATGATAATGAATTAATTAATGATACTACATTTATGCAATATGACCCTGCTGATAATAGCATTCATATTTCTTTAAATAAATTAAGACTTGTTAGTACTAATTTTGCTATACATGCTTTTTTACATGAAGTTACTCATAGTGTTACTATAAGAGCTTATTATAATCCTATTACAGCTGAACAAAGACTATTTCGTAATTTAATAGATGAAGCTTATAAAAAATATAATACTGGTTATGATAGAAATAGTGATTTTGATTCATATGGTTTTAGTAATCAAGTTGAATTTATAGCTGAAATTTTTACTAATCCTTCATTTATTCAAGAAATTAAAAGAAGAGATGAATTAGAAAAAACTAATTTTTGGAAACAATTAATAGATTATATAAGAAGTTTATTTGGTTTATCTAAATCTGCTAAATATAATGATTTAGTAGAAGCTATTACAAATATTACTTATACTAAACAAATAAATAGTAGAGGTCAAATATTTGAAATTAAATCACCTATAAAAATTATAGATGAAAGTAAATTTACTAGTTTAAAAACTATTGATGATAAATTAGAATATACTATTGATAAACTTGAAGAAAGTTTAAAAAGAAATATTCAGAGTTTAGAATTTACAAGTAAAATTACTAAAAATGAAAGCAGATTAAAAAATATTGAAGTATATATTAAAGATTTTAATAATATCTTAAAAGAGGTTCAAGAATATAGAAATACTAATCAAATTCAAGCTATTTCTATATTTGTAGGAAAAATATCTGCCAATATGAATTATATTAAAAATAGAATTAATAATATTGATTATTCTGATGAATCTGAAGTTAAAAATATTTTAAGAGTTTATCAAGATTATTTATCTACTTTTTCTGTTATTAATAATGTTAAAAAAGTTATAAGTGCAATTAGAGTTGATATAAATAACCAAGATATAATTACTAAAGATGATTTAGAAAATATAGAAAGTCAAATTAAAATTGCTGTAGGTGAATATGAATATTTAAAATCTCAAATGGATAATATTATGAAAAAAGCTATGAAGGTTTTTTTAAATGATATTAAATATTTTAAAAAAGTAGAATATAAACATAGAGAAAGATTATCTAAAGAACATAAACAGAGTAAAATACCTGAAAATAAAGAAACTTGGATAATAGATAAAATGTTGAATAGAGATAAAGACTTAATACAAAAAGACGTTGAAGATGCTGCCCAAGAGTTAATTGAAAATCCTTCTTATGATATAATAAGTGGAGATGTAATGTTTTCTAGTGCTATTAATGTAAGTTCACCATTAATTCAAATAATGAATCAAATATTATTTGATATTAAAAATGAAAAAAATTTAGAAATACAAACTTCTAATAATGAATTAAATAATTCTTTTGAAAAATTATCTAAAGAAAAAAATTCTACTAATCCTAAAGATTTATATGCTAATATATATGAATATACATCTGATGGTAAACCTTTTATTAAATCAGATTATAGTATTAAATTTTATGAAGAAGTTCATTTAAAATTAATACAATTATATAAAGAATTAAGAGAACTTAAAAACACATTATATGATGATTTAGCTGAAATTAAAATAAAAGAAGGTAAATCTAGTTCTAAATATATTAGTAAAAGAAGAGAAATACAACAAATTATAAAGAACAAAACTCTTGTTATTAATAATATAAAAAAAAATAATATTGATTGGAATGATGACGGAACTGTAATAGGTCCTAAAGCTAAATGGAAAAATAATTTAAATAATTTATCTAAAACAGAGCAAGAAGTTTTAAAATTAGCTAAAGATAGAATAGAGAAATCTCATAAAAATACTTATGGACAAGATAGTTTAATTAATTTTAGTTTTGGTGTTAAATTTTATGAACTACCTAAAGTAACTAAATCCAATTTAGAAAGAATTATATTAGATAAGGGTAAAGGTATTATAAATGATAAATTAAAAGATTTTAAAGAAATTAGACCAGATGATATTGGTTATGATTCTACTATTAGAACAGATATTGAAAATAATAGAATATATAATATAAAAGTACATTATAGAGATAAAAGTGGAGAATTTAAAAATAAAAATCAATCATTAGACCTTTTTAATTTACTTAGATTAGAGACAGAGAATGGTACAATGTTTAGAATTAGAAAAGAGTCTGAATTAATATTAAATTCTTTAATAGATATTGCTAAAAATAAAGATTATTATCAAAAAGAAGGTAGTAATAAATTAATTAATTATTTTAGTAAAAAATATAATATTGTTAATGGAAAAGATACTAATATATATAAAATGATGAACAATATTATGGAACAAAAGTTCTATGATATGTTTAATAAAAGTAATATTAAGTTAGGTAAAGTTGATTTAAATAAAACTGTTAAATTTATTAATAGTTCATCAGCTTTTTTAACATTATCATTAAATTTAGCTTCTGGTACTGCAAATGTTATAAATGCTAATGCTCAATTATTTTTAGAATCATTTTTACCAATGAAAGGTGGATTTATTAATTCTAGTGGAATTGCTAAAGCTAATAAAATATATGGTCAAAATATGATTTCTATTATGCAAGATTTAACAAATCCTATTAATAAATCATTTGTTAATCAAATTAATGAAATATTTGATATTAAAGATAGTTTAAACTTAACTAATTCAGGTTTTTTAAAAACTAACATGGTTAAAGCAGGCTTTGATACAGCCTCTCTACAAGTTTTTCAGACATCAGGTGAACATTGGATACAATCTGTTACAGTTATGGCTGTATTAGACGGTATAAAAGCTTTAAACAAGGATGGTAAATATATTGATAAAGAAGGAAAAGAAGTTGATGAAAAAAAAGCAGCTTCTTTATTAGATATGTTAGAAATTGATAAAATTAATGGTATAATTAAAATGAGTGATAAAGTAGTATATTCTACACATTCAAGATTAACTAAATGGAATGAAGGTGGTAAAACTAATGTAGATATGTTAATTAGAAAAAAATTATATGATACAGTAGGTAACTATACTGAATTAGACCAACCTGATATTATGAGGCATTGGGGAGGCAAACTTATGATGTTATATCGTAAATATTTAATACCAATGGGTCAATCTAGACTTAGAGGATGGGAAACTTCATTTAAAAGAAAAGAAAATTTAACTGATGATGAGGAAAGATTTAGTTATGCTTTACAAGAAAATGAAGAAGGTAATTATGTTACATTACTTAGATTTTTATCTACTGTTATTAAAGACCAAAAGTATTATTTATTATCTAAACCTCATTGGGATAAATTAACAGATTATGAAAAACATAATATAAAAAGAGCAGTTACTGAAACAGCTTTAATATATGGTGTGTTACCTTTAATGTTAATGTTTATCAAAGGTTTAGCTGATGGAGATGATGATGAATATCTATATTTCTTAGCTTATCAAATTAGAAGATTAGATACAGAATTAAGTCAATATCAAAGTATGACTGAAATGTTTAAAATGATGAGGTCACCTATACCATCAGCTAGATTATTAGAAACAGTTGGTTCTACAGTTTCTATGATATTTCATCCTTGGGATTTAGATGAAGAATATAAAGCTGGTGAAAATAAAGGTAAAAATAAATTCTTTACTAAAATTAAAAAACAAATTCCAGTAGTAAAAGAATTTCAAAGAAGTTATCAAGGGCTTCTTAAATATCAAGAATCTACTGTAGGAACAGGTCTATAAAAGTATAGGTCTAAAAAAAATTAAAAGAGATGTTGCTTAATTGCTTCATCTCTTTTTTATTTTACCACCATTTATATTTTAACCACCATTTATATTTATTTTCTTTTTCTAAAGTATCTAATTCATTTTTTAAATTTTTAGCATCTTTTATAATTTGTTGAAATATTTCACTATCTCTTAAAATTATTTTAGAAATTTGTTCATAAATATGTTTTTCAATATAAGATATTGGAGTATGATAATCTCTTCCATTAAGAAATAAAATAGTAGATACTTCATTTGAAAAACTATTTAATCTAGAACTTACTTTTTTAATTTTAATTCTACAATCAGCATTTTCACATTCTTTTTGAGTTTTATGAAAATAACCATCTAAATCTACATAACCACATATTTCTTTCATAATAATATATGTAAAATTTGACCATTAACTCTAACTTCCTCATTATAAGGTGTATTGATAAAATCAATTACTTTATTATTAATATTATCTTTTAATATAGCTAATCTAATACGTTCTGGTAATTTAAGTTTTTTCATATTATTTTTTTAATAATTGTTTAGTAATCTGTTCTTTAACTTCTTGATATGAATAAGGTAAAAAGTTATTTGTATCAACTCCTACATCCATTTGAGCAGGATTATGATTAATAACACCTTTATTACTTAAACCACCATGTACATGTCCAAATAATTGCCAAGAACCTCTATGTGAACCATTCCAAGTTATCATAGGATAATGACACATAATCAAATATTGTTCCTTATAAGTTATTTCTTCATCTGGTACAAATATTTCAGCTATATCATAAATACCTTCCCATAAACTAACTATATATTCTTTAGCTAATGCACATTTTTCATGATTACCTATTATTAAATATTTTTTACCATTTAAAGAATTTAATATATGAGCAGTATCTTTACTATTTAAATTTAATGCAAAGTCTCCTAAATGAAATATTATAGCATCTTTTGATACTTTTTCATTCCATCTTTTAACTAATTCTTGATTCATTTCTATTGAATCTTTAAATGGTCTATCACAATATTTAATTATATTAGAATGCCCAAAATGCGTATCTGATGTAAAAAATAATTTATCTTTATCAAATTTTATATCTCTTATTCTCATATTTCAATTATTATTGGTTTATTAACTATTTGGTATTTTAGATTCATTAATGAAGCATTTACAAATGTAGTTTTACATTTATTACCAATAGTTCTAACACCATGATTATGAATTCCATTTTCATCATGAACATGTCCAAATATATGATATAATGGTTGTTTTTCTAATACTCTATTTAAAAGATTTTTACAACCTACCATTTTTATTTGTTTATCAAAATCTATAGTACAATCTAATATTGTATGAGGTGGTCCGTGTGTAATTAAAATACATGTATCATTTGGTATTTGTTTCCAATATTTATCAATTTTACTTCTTTTACACATATAAGACCATTGTCCAAAAGTAGGTGTAATTGGACTTCCATAAAATTTAATTCCATCTATTATTATTTCTTCATTTATTAAGAAATTAATATTTGGATAATCTTTTTTTTTTATTAATCCAGAAGCTAATGCTGAATCATGATTTCCTGGAACATATATTTTATGTTTTATATGGTCAAAACTATCTAACCAAGTTAAACAATCTCTTAAAGGATTATTATTTATAGCAGGTATTTTTGAATTTGCTCCATCACCAGCATGAATAATAACATCAGCTTCTATATTTTTAATTATATCATGAATTTCTCTATGTTCTTCATGAGTATCTGATATACATATTATTTTCATAGTATATAAATATTAGTTGGGTTATATTTATTATTTATTATTTTATTTCTTCTAAATCGTTATATTTTATAGCATTATTAAATATATTAATATACTGAGGATTAAAGTTTTGTAATATTTCAGTATAATTATAAGCTATAAATGTTGCAAACCAAGTTGAATTAGTTGTAGAGGTTATAATCATTAATGCTTTTTTTAATAAACTTTCTGCATTAATAGGCATTTTCTTTTTTTCTAACCAATGTGGAATTACAAACTCATTTATTGCTATTACATAAGCTCTTTCTAATACAGTTAATATTTTTTCATTATGGTTATATGTTTTCCAAACTGATTCTTGTAACAAACATTTTTCTTTTCCAAATGATACATTATTATATGTATTTCTAATACTTAGAGTAAATATATTATGTATATCATCTTCTTTAAATATATCAAAATTTCTATATTTAAATTTAGTTTTATCTAATAAATTTGATGTAACTGCTATATCATGATATTCTATACTTTTTATCTCTAATAATTTTAATATTTTAGGTTCATATTCTCTAAGTGGTAATATATGTGTTCTTAATAAATAATTAAACTTAAAAATAGATTCTTCCCAATTTATTATATTATGAAATCTTTCTGTAATTTTTATTGATTCTAAAATATATAATAATTGTGGTGAAGCATATTTAAAAGATAAATCTTTAGAAAATGTTTCATCTAATAAATTTCTTAACAAAAAATTTTCATTTGCAGAAAAATATAATAATTTTCTATTTTCTTTTAAATCATATAATTTACAAATATTTGATAATAATGTACTAGTTTTTGATGCATTTAATGTGTTTTCAATATATATTTCGTAATCTTTAAAACCTATAATTTCAATATTATCAACTTTATGGTCTTTTCTAAATTGTTTTAAAGCTAAATCTCCTATTACTAACATAATTTATATTTTAAAAATTTAAATATCATATATCTATTTCTTTTTCTTGAATAGAATTCCATTCTAACATATATAATATCATATTACTTTTATTAGTACTAATATAAGGATAAAAATGATTTATAGTTAAATAATTTGAAATAAGTTCTTCAAAGTCTTTTTTAAATTTTGCATTAATATCTACTAATAATAATGGATTTGTATAACTATTAATATAAATCATTAATTTATTAATATCAGAGTGTCTGCAATAAAGTAAGTTTTTTGCATCTGCTAAACTAGAAAGTTGACAATTATAAGTTGGATATTTATATATACTAACACTATTACTATAACCATTTATATCTTGAAAATGAATTATTTTATCAAAATCATTATTATTAAAACAACGTATTTTAATATTAGATTCTTTAATTTTTATAATATTTTCAGATTTGTTTGTTGTACTATGATTATATAATAAAGAATGTATACTTGTATCATTATAAGGAGCATAATCCATATAAGTTACAGTATTTGTGTTTATAGATTGGTCCATATCTTTTTTTTTTATTTTTTTTTTTATTATTTAAACTTTTTTTTACTTTTTTATTATTATATATAATAGGTGTAGGAATAAAACCAAATCTAATTCTTTCTCTTTTACTAATATAATTTGTTGAAATTCCTGATAATATATTAACAAGTCTACTCATGTTTTTGTTATTTTAAATTATTTTATTTTTTCTTAGAAAAGGTAGGTGGGACTCGAACCCACGGGACTCTCCATTGTCTCTACCTTTAAATTTTTATAATACTTCACACCCTTCAGGACCGCAAGCAATCTCTCCAGATAAATCAGTATTATCATTTTCTTCAATAATTTTTGTTAAATTAACAGGATTATTATTGATATAACCAATTAGTTCTTCATAATGTTCTTTAGTGCAAGGTATAAATGGAGCATCTTTATATGTTCCTCCATCATATGGTAATACAGAAAGACCGTTAAAGTTATTCTTGTTATCCCACATCCATTCTCCAACATCTTTCCACTCATGTGGTTTACAAGATATTGTTGCTGATACATTATTACTATTAGGTCCTCTATGATGTCCTTTCTGTACCCATTCGATGTTAAACTTTTTTACTCTATTTAATAATTCTAGAGCAGTTTCATTTTCTCTTAATATTGAGGTTTCAGGAGATTTTTGAGGAATCCCAATTACTGCATCTTTAGGTTGATAATCCATAACTTTTATAAGTTTTGGATGATATTTACTAAAGAATTTATATAAATCATCTCCTACAGTGCATTGTATATTTCTAATATAATATTTAGAATGCCATGCATGTATTCCTGATGATGTGCCTACAACACATGAGGTTGTACCACTTGGTTTAACAGTTGTTACTCTAGCAGCTTTATTTATTCCAATAATTTCTGCTATTCTACTATTTTCTTTAATTGCTACATTACAAGCTGTAGTTAAATTTAAAGTAGATAATGTACCATTTGCTATACCTGTGATTCCAACTCCTATTAAAGCATCTTTTTTTGTATTAGTTTTCCATACACTTCTTAAATAATGAAAATCTGTAAATCCTGCTTGTAGTGTACCAAAAAAGGCTGCAATCTCAGAAAATTTATTAAAATCTTCTTGACTATTAACTACTCCAGCATTAATTTCTGTAAGATTACAAAATGTAAAAGGTCTAAGTGATATTTCACAACACGGATTTGTACCATACTCAGGGTCATTAGTAAAATATATTCCTGGTTCTCCAGAGTTTGAATCTACTGTAATTTGCCAAAGATTATTAAAATCTTTTTTAATTATTCTATTTCGTAGAATTACAGCAGAATTATTTGCTCTTCCAAGTTCAGGATATAATTCCCACCAATTACCATGCTTACATGTTGCCATTTCTTTATCATCCATAGAAAATAAAGAAATTAAGGCTGCTCGTCTAATACCTCCTGCTAAAACAGCATCAGCAATTAAACAGTTAATTCTATGTACTTCAAATGGTGTTAATTGTTCACCATTTTGTTTATTATTTAATAATGCTTCTATTTTTGTTAAACATATTTTTAAAGGTTCTGGACCAGGTGCTTTACCACCTGCTGTTATTAATCTTGAACCTTTTTGTCTAATATCTGTAAAATCAAATCTTGGTTTTACTGCAGTTTTACCAAAATAAGATTTCATTAATTGTTTAACAGCATCTGCCCAACCTTCTATACTATCTCCAACTAAAAATTTAGCTTCTCTTTGTGGTTTTTGTATAGGTGGTAAATGCTCAATATGGTGGTACTGTACAGAATAACCTATACCAGTACCACCTAACAACAAAAACATAAGTTCACTGAATGACCTATAATCTGTCATTGGCATATAGCCACAATTATAAATTCTTGCTTCATTTTTTTCAATAGCTGCACCCGCAAATTGAGCAGCTCTCATAGAAGGTAAAACTTGTTTATTATAAAGATATTGTCCATTGACCATAATATCTTGTGTTAAATCTGGATATTTTTTTACCATCATACCTAAGTATCTGGTAATTATATCATCCCAAGTTTCTCTTCTTTTTAATCTAGGTATATATTTTGCGTATTTATTATATACCACTATATTTGAAAGTAATTCTATTCCTTTATCCATTTATTTATTTATCATTACTACTCACTATAATCAGAAAATATTATTTTACACTCCTGTACTACCAAATCCTCCTTCAGCTCTTTCTGTTTCTACTAATTCTTCTACTTCTTCAAATTCATATTCTACTATTTTTTCAAAGAATATTTGTGCTACTCTATCTCCTACTTTATAAGGAAAATCATTTGGTAAAATATCTATAAGAAGTCCTCCCATTGATGATTTAGCATCTATAGGTATAGCTTCAAATTTTATTATCCATTCTCCTCTATAATCAGAGTCTATTTGAGCTGGACTATTTTGCATAACCCAACCTTTTTGTGTAAAACTACTTCTTGGTACTATAATACCTTTATAACCTGTAGGAATTTCTGTAGAAAAACCTAATTTAATAGTTACTTTATAACTATCTTGTTTTATTATTTCAGTAGCATATACATCAGCACAAGCAGCTTCTTTAGTTAATTTCAAAGGAATCTTCGCTTGAGGGTGTAATTTCTTTATTTTTATTTTCATTTTTTTTTATATATTGTGATAAATTAAATGTTTCATCTTCTATATTTATAGGGTCTGTTAATTCAGCACTTCTATCTAGTTGAACATTTAACTCATTCTCTATTTCTTTTCTTAATTTTTCGTCTTTAAATAATACTTGCTTTACCTTAATTAAAAAAGGTACTGCGTTTGGATTTCCTTTGTAAACATCTGTAAAAAAATCTAAAATTAATTCTTTTGCATCTAATTTAAATTCAGAATATTTACCTTTTTTTAAACATTCATATTCATACATATACTCATCTGGAAATTTAAATATATATAAAACTTTATCGTTTATATCTATTAAATCTACAAATAAATCATTATTTATTATGTTATGTTCATATGCTGTAAATTCAGGTGCTTTAAAAGAAAAATCATGTAAAATACATAGACAATCTTTGTAAGCATTTGTATCTTCAAACATATATACATTTATTAAATGTTTAAAAAATCTTTTATCAAATCCAACTATTTCTGATAATAATGGTAATAAGTAAGTTTTAGATTTATTATATCTAATTTTACTCATAATTAACCATTATTTTATTGTTATAAACTCATCGTTTAAGTTCATAATTCCTTTAGAATTATAAATTTCTTTTGTAGTATCAAATATTTTATTGTCTACATGCCATTTTATATTTTCTAAAAGTTCTTCTAATCCTTTATATTCCCATCCTAATGACGTTTTGAAACCTTTTAAAGCTGCTTCATGCCATTTATCTCCTATTTCATATATAAAAGGGGTTTTTTCATATCTAGATATGAAAAGAAATTGAAAAGGAAGGAGTTTATATCCTTCTAATCCAAATTGTTTAGTTATTACATCTGAAGCTTTTGTATATATTGCTTCTTGGATATAATATCTCCATTTTAAAAAACTATTTATAAATTCTGAAATAGGATTAGTTCCTGTTTTTAAATCTATCATTTGTATAGTTTTATTTTTATGATTTATTGAAAGTATATCTAAAATTCCTCTTAATAAAAAATCTTTATATTCAAATTCAAATTTAATTTGATTTATAAGTTCATTATTAGAATTAAATATATATTTAGAATTATTATGTATTAATAAAGTATCTACTAAATCTTGTGCTAAATCAACTTCACTTGTAGTAACAAGTATTTTTTGTTTAGACATAAATTGAGCATTTATATAATCTTTAAATTCAGGAACATCAATATTAGTAAGTTTTGTTTCATCTTTTTGACTTTTCCAAAACTTATTAGTTTCTGCTATTTTTAATAATTCTTTATCATTTGGTATTTTTGTATAATTCTTTAAAATTATATCACTTAATTTACCTAAAGTAGCTGTTGGTTTATCACCATTAAATATATAATATTTTTCTTTAAAAAGTCTAGTTTTATTAATAATATCATTTAATAAATCATCTGTTAATAAACCTATTTTAGCTCCATCAGTATCTACAATTGTTCTATCTATTAATGCTTTAGCACCATTTCTATCAAAATCTGATATTCTACTATAACTTAATTTTATTTTATCTTTTCTATCATTTGGACCAAATAGTCCTTCAAATTCATCTTCTTTCATATATTAATATAAATTATTAATAAAGTTTTCTCTAGCCTCAATAGCTTCTTTTAATGTAGTATATAACCCTACATAAAATACTTTTGTTATTTTTCTTTCACTAGAACGATGAGCAATTTGAGCTTCAAATTTACCCTTATCTTTATCAAAATGAATACCTTTATAACCAGTATTACTTCTTTTTGATTTACTATTTCTTTTTTTAAATATACCTAACATATTTTAAAATATTTTTATCCATACTCCTGGATTTTCTTTATTTATACTATACCACTTTTCAGTTCTTAAATTATCTAAAGTTGGTATTTCTCCATTAATTGTCATAGGAATAGGAAATACATAATTAATATTATCATCTTCTATAATATTATGAGCTGTAAATAAATCTTGAATTATTTCAACACTATTACTAAAATCAAATGCTCTTTTACTATTTCTTACATGATGATAACCTATAAATAATGGATTATCTTTTCCTATTTTCATTTTTTCTATTTCTTCTCTAAAATTTTCAATAACATTTGGTTTATTTTTGTCAATATAACCTTTAACTTCTTTTTTTCTAGAGTTAAAATTTTGTATTCCTAAACTTCTTAAATATTTAGTAACAGTGGGAGAGGCAAAAATACCTCTCCCTGTTTTTACTTTACTATTTTTTAAAGATGGAACATTTCCTTTTATAAAAATCATCTTTTATTTTTTTTACCAATCTATTTCTTCATTATTTTCTGTAGTTCTTAATAAAATGTCATTAACACTTTTAAAATGTGTACAATTCCAATCTGTATTACGAGTTTTTGCATCACTAGGATGGTCATAAACTAATACATGATGTTTTTCTCTATCAATATATCTACTAAAATATTTAGCTTCTGCACCCCATAATAAAAAAATAATATTTGTTTTTTTTGAACTTATTATTTTTATTACTTCTCTAGTAAAATTTTTCCATATTATAGAATGTGCATTTTTACTAGTTTCTTCTGATGTAGAAGCAGCATCAATAAGAAATACACCTTGCATCCCCCATGTACTTAGAGATTCATCAAATACATATTGTGTTGAATTATTATATATATTTTTACGAATACATCTTTCAATTAATATTAAATCATCTTCTAAAATAACATTATTATTATTAACATGTGTGGCAAAAGGAACACCTATTGCTCTATGTGATTGGTAAGGTTCTCTTCCTACTATTACTACTTTTAAATTAATCCAATCACAAGCTCTAAAATTTGTAAATAGTCTACTTTTATAAGGATATACAAATCCTTGTCCTAATATTTGATTAGGTAACAAACTATAAATTTCATTTATAAGTGCCATTAAATTAAACATATATGAAGAAGCAAGTAATGGTGTTAATACATCTATCCAACTTTTTCCAAAAAGTTCAGTATAATCTAAATTTAATGGACGTTTTAAAATTGCTCTTCTCATATTGGTAGTTCTTGTTCAGGTTCATTATTTATAAATAAATCATTTTCTTCAAATGCAGGATTAACTATCCTAATATTATCATCTATTCTAGCAGCAACGCGCCTTATTGCGTCGTTAAGTTGTATATCTAAACCTATATTATCATAAGCAGGTACACTTAAATTAGAACTAAACTTGAAAGAGTTATTTAATTTATTATTTGTAGATTCCCAATTCAAATATTTAGGAGTATAAGAAAATTCATCTTCATTTGCTAAAAAATCACCTTTTTTAGTTTTAAAAAAGAAATGTCTTTTTCTACAATCAAAATAACGTTGAAGTTCTTCTACAATTCTAATATTTGAAAAATCTTTATAATAACTTTCAAATACAACATGATTTAAATTAATATTAACATGTTGTTGAAAATTACTTAATATAGAAGTTTCATTTTTAATAACATAATCAATTATAGAAAAACAAGTTAACATATAATTAATTACTTTATTACTATCATAAGTAGGAGTATGAATTCTAAACTCTACAGTTTGTTTATTTCCAAATAATAATGGAATTAAATTAACCCAATAATAACGAGTTTTAATATTCCATTTACTATTACCTCCTGGGTCAGAAGGATGAGATTTAATATTAGAAAGTTTTCCTCCAGCAGCATCATAACTTTGGTTCATTGATAAAAATCTATATAAAATATCAAAATTTCTTTTAATATCTTCTTTAGTTTTAATTTTTGAATCAAATAATAACATTGTTTCTTTTAAAGGAAGTGGTTTTGTATAATGTTTTCTTTTTACTTCATAATTTTCTTTTTTATGAAATGGAAACATTGAATACATATCATCTTGTAATATAAATAATATTTTAAACAATGCTAAAAAGAATTCTTCAGTTCTTGGAATATTACCAATATGCAAATGTAATGAACAATCATTATTATAAACTGTTCTTCTTTTTAATACTTTTAAAGTATCTAACACTGTTTGCATACCATTTTTACCTTTTAATGGTATTGTTACATATTCTAATCCATCTATACTTCCATCTCTTAAAGGTATTAATCCTAAATTAGAACATATTCTTAACGGAACTATTCCTAATGAAGTTTCAAATTCAAGACCAAAACTTAAACCTTTTGTAATATCACTTTTACCTGATTCTAAACCAATATGATATAATTCTGGTTTATAAGATTCAATATATTTTTTTTCTGCTTTTTCAGTTAATCCTCTAGAATCGTAAGACAAAGAATATTTAAAATCTCTACTACATTTTGTAGGAAAAACATATTTATAAGAATCTAATTTGTTTCTTTCATAATATATTCCATCTTCTAAATTTTCTAAAAAATGTATATTATTTTTTAAAATATCTTCATTAATACAAGAATATTTATTATTTATAATTAAAACATAAATATCATTATTTTTTTCTAAAGAATAACTACCAAATATTGGCTCATTACCATTTTTAAAATCTATAATACCTTTTTCTACATAAAATTTATCTTTAAGTGTACTTTTTAATACATATTTATGTACACTGTTATCAAAAATTATATATCCAGTATTATATTTATAATATTTATCATCAATTAAGTAACATTCACCAGAATTTTCAATATTTATATCGCCTTTAACATAATATAAACCATTCATTTTTCTACAATTTATCTTCTCTTCTATTCTACCATCTACTGTGGTTACCATATTTGTTTCCATAAATTTTATTGTTCTTTTGGTTCAATTTCAATTAATTTTCTAGTATCTGTTAAAAATGTTTCTAAAATAATAATTGCGTCATTAACCTTTTCTAAATTAGAATATTTTTGTAATCTTGCTATATCTAATGGAAATTTTCCAAAAGGTATCTTAAAAATTTCTTCTAAAGTTTTTTCTACTAAATCATAATCTCTAGTATTATCTATATTATTTTTAGATGCTTCATTTTTTTGAATATCATTTTCAAAATCCTCTAGAAGTTCAACTATAGTATCAACTGTATCTACAGTTTTTGTTTTAGAATCATTTTTATCTTTAGATTTATCATCACTATCTATAATCATTTTGTCTTCAATTTTTATACAATTACCATTTTCAATTGTATAAATTCTATTAGAACCTAATGGACAAATAATGTCAGTAACTAATCTATCTTTAAGTTTAATTCCTTGAGTAGAAATACTTTTTTGAGAATAACCTATATCTATAATTGGGTGAGCAGAACAATGAGTCATATTCTCCCAAGTAAATGTTTTTTTATTCTCTTCCATTTCTAAACAATGGATATAATCAGTAACTTCTAATACTCTAATTCCTTTATAGAAATAATATAATGGTGGTTCAATAATTTCATCTTCTCCACCTACTTGTAAAAAAGGTATAAATGCACCATCTTCTTTAGTTAAATTTTGGTTTACAAAACAGAAATCTCCTTGAAAAAATTCTTTGTTTGTTAAAAACCAAAATTGGTCATTTGCAGTTTTAATATTTTTACCAAGATAATAAAAACCAAAATTTTCAATAAAAGTATAACATCCTTGTAATAAACTTGTATCTTTCCAATATCTAAGTTTCCAAAAATAACAACTAGTTTTATATTCTGTTTCAGGTTTTATTTCATTATAAATATTATGAGAAATCATTATACCTTTTTGGGAATAAAGATTATTATTAACAGAATCTATATCTTTTATATTTTGAGAAAAAGGAAGAGCTAAAATTTTTTTACTTGTATCAATATTACAACAACCTTGATGTTTTAAAAAATCTTCATCATTATAAAAATCAATTTGTAAACCATAATTAGCTGTTTTTTTATAAGCGTTAGTTTGATTATTATTTACAGGATTAATATTTTCATAATCTTGACCATAAGACCTCATGTAATGACATTCTTTTCTACTTAAAGGAAATAATTCAGCTTTTTCTATATTACCATCTGTTATTTTATATACAACATTATGTTTAAATTCAAATATAGTTTCATCTTTAATTCCACCGATAGCTTCTAATGAATTTTCCATTGAAGATATATAAATACTATTTCTAGTTTCTTTATAATAGTATAAAGGTCTTTCTTCATATATTTTACCATCATTATCATTTACATATTTTTTAGATGCACCATGCCAACAATAAATTATATTTGGAGTATTTAAATCTTGAAAAACTAATGCTGCTGCACCAAGATATGAACTAAGTACTTTAAAATTTTTATTTTTATAAATACATTCTAATAATATTTCACTATCAATTTTTTCTCTACTTTTTGAAACTTTATTTTTCTTTTTATTAGTCGTTATATATTCTGTTGAATTAATATTAAATTTTTTAGCAAGTATTTTATGATTTAATAAGCTCCCATTATGAACACCTATAAATTCAAATCTACCACCTTCTATTTCTCCAAAACCAAATGGATGAGCATTATCTTCATTATGTTCACCAAAAGTACTTTTTCTAGTATGTCCTATAACAGCTGGAATAATTTCTGGAATTTCATATTTTACATTAACAATAAAATCTCTATAAACTTTATTGTTATGAACTCCTAAAGATATAAATCCATCAGTTGCTACACCACATGAATCTGTACCTCTTTCTTCATTATAAGAAGCTACTAAATCAAACTTTGCTTTGTTAAATTTTTTAGGTGTTTTACCTGCCCAAGCTACAATTCCACACATTTCTTTTCTTTTATTTTTTCTTTTATTTTCTTTAATAATGTTTGACCTTCATTTTTATTATTATTGTCAATTGCATTTTTAATTTCATTACCAAATTCAGTTATTAACTCTGGTATTAATCCTGAATTTACTAATTCAATAGCTTTTAATGTATTATCAAATGCCCATTTTATTAATTCATCAGATGTAATCCAAAAATTAGATAAAGTTCTATATTCTACACCATAATCTTTAAATCTAAAACAACCTGCATTACCATACATTTTTCTTCTTTCTGTATCTTTATCAAGTATTAAAGATTCAAGTCCTAACATAATATCCATGGCATAGATAATTGATTCACTTGTTTCTAAAGAAGGATTTTTATATCCTATATGAATATGACCACCACAAGTTCTCATATTAGTGTTTGAATTAGGTGATTCATTTATTGATTTTAAATAAACATTTAAATCAGGGTCACAACCAAATCTTTTTGCTTGAGGTGTATCTAAATATTTTTTATTTAATATTGCAGAAGCAGAATAATCTAATGTACAATCATATATTTTTGCTAATTGTTCTAAATATTCTTTTACAAAATTTATTTCTTTTACAAAAGATTCACTATTAGTACAAGCAGGAATATTAAATTCAATCATAACATTATCTTCTTGAATAGCATGACCTTGTTTAGAAATTTTTAGAGGTAATTCTTTAGTACCTCCTATTAGACCTTCAGCAGAAATAATTTCACCATCTTTTTTCAAAAATAGTTCTGGGTCTGTACCTATTTTAATTTGTTTTATCACTCGCATGGTTGTTTTTCATATTGATTATTATAACTATTTTTTTTTATTAATATTTGGTAAATTAAATTTAATATTTTATCAGAAGTAACTTTTGGACAACTATTCATTTCTGGATGTCCTTGAACACATAATGCTGTACCTTCTTTATAATATACTATTTCTGGTTCTAAAAAATCAGAAGTTAATTCTATTTCAGTATTATTACCATTTAAGTATGTATTACTTAAAAATTTTTTAGACCAACCTATTATTTCATAAGATTCTTTTTGTAATAAAAATGGGTACATCATTTGATGATGTGTAGAAGTAATTTCATATTCAGAAAATGGCAACCTTTCATCATAAATATCATTATTTTTTATATGAATTTTATGATTTCCTAAATGTCCGTTAACATGTTGTATTAATTTACCACCACACATAACAGTTAAAAATTGTGAACCTCTACATATACCTAATTTTGGAAGATAATTATATGTATTAAACATTATATTTTCTTCTTCATCTCTTGCTATATTAGTAGATGTCTGGTTACCTTTATTTTCACCATAAAAATTAGGACTAACATCTGCCCCACCTGTAAATAATAATAAATCTATATTTTTAGGAAATTTACCATCTTTATCTTTACCAAAAACTATAAATTCTGCATTAAATCTTCTAGAAAGAAATTCTTCATATTCAGAACTAAATCCTCTATCAACAAGTACTCTCAATGTTTTTTTCTGTTGTATCATTTTGTTTAATTATTTTATAATATTTATTTAACAATAATTGAGGTAATATATAAAGATATTTCTCCTCTGTTACTTTACCAAAAGAAGGTGCTGAGTTTATTTCAATAATAATAAAATCTGCATTGTTTCTTTTTTCCCCTTTTTTATTAGTAGAACTCTGAACTTTAACATCAACAGCTCCAAAATCTAAACCAGTAGATTTTAATGCTTTTATTGAATTATATAATATATTATCCCAAGAATCAGGTTTATCAAAAGCTTCATTTTGTTCCATAATCCAAACACAATGTTCATCATTTCTATACCACTTATCTTTATCTGGTGTATCAGATTTTAACATTTTTCTACAAGTATAAAAACAACCATCTTCTGTAATATGAAGTCTATATTCTTTTACATAATTATAAAATTTTTCAAAAATATATTCATCTAGTCTATCTAATCTTTTATTTAACCATGTTTTAAGCTCTTCTAATGAATCTAATTTATAATTACCTCTTCCTTTACTACCTAATCTGTGTTTAGCTATTAGAGGGAAAGGTAATGGATTTTCATTATCATCAGATGAACCAATATTAATATCTCCATTTTTATAATAAATATACCTATCTGAAGATTCTATAGTAAACCAATCAGCTGTTTTAACTTTATCTTTAGTAAAACATTGTTTCATTAATAGTTTATCAGCTGAATTATTAATAGCTTCAACTGTATTTAATTCAATTCTATTACCATTTTCACTTAAAGTATCTTCTAATTTAGTAAAAGAACCTAATCTTATTACTGATTTAAAAGGAAACAAGGGAAATGATAATTTTTTTCTTAGAACATCGTGTGAAGGATGTCTACTTAAAATTTTAGGTCTAAAGTGACTAAGCATAGTTTTCAATATTTTTTGTTTTAAGATATTCTATCCAATTACCAGATTTTATAATTGGATTTGCTGTTTTAAATTCAGGTTTAAAAAAATAAATTAATGTTCTTCCCCAAGGAGTAATTATAATTTGTCTATCGAAGTAATTACGTTCATTATTATAACCTTTATATCCTTCTAATTCATCTAATCTTTTTAATGTATTCATATCTACTTCAAAAACTTCAAGATATATTGAAGTATTTCCATATTTTTTTATCCCAGGAAATACTCCTATTGAACGCATTTCATATTCAGGATTACTTTCAAAAGAACCTAAATATTTTAAACCACTTATAAGTCCATGATTTCTACCTTCTTTTCTTAATGTACCATATACCGCTACTCTCATATTTTTTTTGTTTTTATTTCATTTTAAAAAGGCATTTGTATATTACATTGCCATATTAATGTTATTTTTTCTTTTAATGTTTTTTTCTTAGCAATTTCATCTGTTGTTAAAATACCAATTTCAAAATTATCAACATTTTTTACTAAATCACTAAAATCTTTTGATTCAAATTCACTGGGTATCATTAAATTAATCATATCAAATTCTTTATATAATTCTTTAGCAAATATTTGTCCCCAATTTTTTTCTTTATCAAAATCATTATCATATAATAAATAAATTGTTTTAAATCTATTTTTTAATTCTTGTATAATATGTGGTTTAGGTTTTGTACCTTCTGATTGTAATGATACAGCTGGTATTCCTAAAATAGAATCAATTGACATTACATCTTTTAAAGATTTAGTTATAATTAATTCATCTCCTTTTTCAGGAAGTTGTTTCCATCCTTGCCACACAGAAGAATCATGATTATTTAACCATTTAAATTCTTTATTAAAAGGTTGATATATTTTATATGTTTTATTACCATCTTTAAATTCAGTAAAACAATAAGTATATTTATCTGCTAAAATAGGTTTATCATTTATAAAAATATATTCTATAGGTTCAACTTTATATTTGTTTAATATATCTAAATTAATACCATATTGTTGCCAATATACTAAATCATAAAGTTTCCAATCTCTCTTTTTTTTTCCTAATTTAATATTATGATTTTTTTTAATAATACTTTCTCTAAAAGAATAATCTATTTTAGTTATAGGTTTATTATGATTAGATTGTAAATTTTTATAATAAAATTTATCAGTTAATTTAAAATCTATTACAATTTTACTTAAAGCTTCAAAGTAATTTAAATCAAACATGATTTGTACAAATTTTATACAATCTCCTTTACCTAATTTAAAATCATTAAAACATATTTCTCCTGATTCACCCATAAAATAACCAAATGAAGGTGTTAATTCTGTTCTTAAAGGTGACAACATAGGTTTTTTTATAACAACATTTTGTTTACTATAATGAAGATATATTTCTATATCTAGCACATGTTTTAATAATAATTCTTTTGTAACTAGTTTTTTGTTTAAATTTATTGTCATCTTTTTTTTTAATTTAAAGATATAAGGGGGTTTTTATACCCCCTTTATCAGTTATTTTATAATTTAAAATTTAAAGCATCCATGTTTTTAAAATTCATAGAATCATCTTTATTATCATTTGAATCTTCCACTACTCTTTCAAGTAAATCACCTGCTTTAGTAAAAAGTGTAGTTACTTCGTTTTCAGCTGGTTCAATAAAACTAAAATATCTAAAAGATAGATATTTACTAGGTCTATTAGCTGTACCATAAGTAGTAAAAATATTGAATTTTCTACCATTACAGTTTTTTATAATTAAATCAAAAAGTACATCATACGCTTCTTTTGACGAACTTACTGCTGGAAAAGGATAGCTTTTTCCTAGCACTGCTCTAGCTATATGAACAATTCTTGAAACTTGTTGTTTTTCATATTGATTGTTTTGTTCTTCAGTTTTAGAAGAATTAGGGGTTACATAATAAAACCCAACATTAATTGTACCTAATGCATCTTTTGCAATAAGTTTATAATCTGGAGTATTTCCTTCACCTTGTTTTTTCTCTATTGAGATACTTACATTTTTCACTAATCCCGCTTTACCATTATTAAAAATAGTACTTTCTTGAAAATCATTTCCGTTTAAATCAAACATATATATTTATTTATTTTATTATTCATTTATTCATTTATAAAAATTTGAGACCAATCTATTGAAATTTTATTATTTTCATCAGATTTAGCAACAATTATTTTTTTACCTTTTAAGTGTTCACTTCTTGAACCACATAATAATTTTTCAGAAGGTTTAAAATTTATAATTGTTTCATTTTCATCTCTGTATAGATAACCTATAGCATCTACTTTTGAACATAAGATTGCAGGCATTTTACCAGCTAAATCTAATCCTCTTTCATTCATTTCTTCACCATCTTTTTCAATGAGTTTATCTTTTATGTGACCTAAAATAATTAAAGTATCACATAATTCTTCTAATTCATTTAAAATAATTTGTAAAGCTTTTCTAGTAAATCTATATCCTGCACCTTGTGGTAATTCTGTAACATCATTTCCTGTCCAATTTCTACCTTGTGGAGTATCTCTATACATTTTATTTGCTAAAGGTAAAACAATCTCTTCTAATGCAGTTACAGTATCAATAGCTATATATTTATATGTATAACCTTTTCTAGATTCATTTGATTTACTAATAGCTTCCATTAATTGTTTTAATATAACTAATGGTAATTTATTTTCTTTTTTTGCCTCTCCAATAACATCATATTTTAATGCATTCACAAATTGTGAACCATCTTCTAAATCTATGATTAAACAGTTTTCTAATTCTGCTACAACAGTAGTTTTTCCCATTTTAGGCTGGCTAAAGATAACCATAGTTTTAGGGTTTATACGTGCTGATTTTGTAATATTATTTGGTAATTCTATCATTTCATTTTCATCCGACCATATACCTCCACATTATTTATTGTTTAATTATCTATTATTTCTTCAAAAGAAAATCTAATTGGAAAACCAAATTCTATTTTAGCAGTACTTTTATATTTAATTTTAGTTTTATCATATCCATAAGGATATAATCCTGCTATATTTGTTTTTTTAATATTAGGACAATATCTCATATATAATGAAGGTTTTTTTTCTTTTTCTAATTCAGTTTCTTTATTTATAAATTCTTTAGATATTTCACTAATAGTTTTTTCAGGAAAATAATATTTACATATTAAGAAAAAATCATTAAAACTTCTATATTTATTATTATCACAATGATGACCATTTCTTGTATATACAGTTTTTTTACAGTCACAAAAAAATAATTGTCTTATATCATCTATACTTTTTATTTTATAATCTTTATTAAATTTTATTTTTCTAGCTTTATTATAATATAATTCTAATTGTTCTAAATTATTTACATCGCTTTTTCTCATTTTTTTAAATTTTCATCAATATATCTATTATCCATATCTTTTCTAAATAAAAACATATATGATAAAAACATTGCATTACATAGTATATGTCCTATATGAACAATTTTACTTTCTTTATCAATATCTTCACCTTCTAAAAAAGAATTTATATGTCTTTGTAAACTTTCACAAGTTTCTGTATAACTTACACCTTTTTTCCAATTATTAGGTGCATATTTTTTAGCTCCAAACATTAATACTTGAACCATTGGTTCTAATGCTTTCCATGAAACTAAACTCCATTTTAATTTTCCTTCATTAAATCTTTCTCCTTTTTCCATTTTATTAATTTAATAAATAAACTCTTTGTCCAAATTTTAGTGGATATATCCTACCGAGTTATAGACTCGCTTGTTTAAAACATTCTTCATTTGATATTAATTTACAATAAACATAACTGCTAATACAGTTTATAGTATGTAATACTTAACCTATTGTTTATCTTCAATCAAAGAGTTTATTATTATTTTTATATTCTTACTACATATTTAATATAGTCATAAACTTTTTTAAGCCCTTGTATATCTTCTGGCTTTGGTAGTTCTTTAAAATAATTAACTGCACCATCAAAATATAATGGACATATTTCACCACCGCCACCTTCTCTACCACCAATAATCTCTAAAAATCTAATATTATCTTTAAAAAAAGTAATATCATATCCCATATATTCTCTAATTTCATATTTAAAAGGACTAAATAATCCAATTATAACATCAGCATCACGATATGTAAGTTTACAATCACCTAATCCATCAGAACTAGGTTTAAGTTTGTTAGCTTTAAAATTATCAAGAGATTCTTGAGCTGCAGCCTGTTGTTGTATAACAACAGGTATATATTTATATTTATTTCTAAGTCTTAATAAATAATCTGATGATAATTTAACTATTGATTGATGTAAATTAAGTTTTTCTCCATTTTCTGAATCTGGTGATATAAGACCTATATGGTCTATAAACATCATTACATATTCATCAGGGTCATTTGGTTCATAATAATCATCAACTTCAATAGTTTTATTATCATTAGTTTTAATAATTCTTTTATGTTGTACTCCATTAACTGAAGCATAATCTCTCATAAATTTATAAATACCAAAAGGATTTCTTATGTCATCTATAAATTCTACAATTTCTTCTATTTTATTAAAATAGACTTCATATTTTGATATTAATTTTAAATTTTCTTCACTTAATTCTTGTTTAGTACTTCTAAGGTCTTTAGGAGCTATTCTAATACCTTCTTTTGCATAAAGTATATTAGAAAATGCTGATAACATTTTTTGCTCTTTAGACATCTCTAAAGTAAAATAGAATATTTTTAAACGAATATTTAAATTATTATCAATAACTTGTTGAATAGTATTATACAAAAATAGCCAATCAGCTATTTGAGTTTTCAAGTTTGTTACTCCCAAGATATTCTTAACAGTTACCAGCTTTAACTTATATATCAATAGGTTATACCTATTTATTTATATTTCGGGTCTTGTTTTCACGCAAGGTTACTGTTGTTGTTAAGAGGCTAACCCTTGCCTATTTTACTTGGGGATGTAGTCATTTCTGCTACATTCTATATGTCACCATATAGTTCGGACTATCTCATCAACCTATTTAAAAATACAATCTTTTATATTTATCCAAGCAAAACTTTTACAGCTTACTTGGTTATTATATAATTGTAATTCAGATATTTTATACCATTTATCTACATTTATAAAACTATAATTAATCCAAGGACCTTTTATAATTTTAAAATGTGTAGGTAATTTTTTAGGTTGTTCCTTGTTAGTCTCTACACCGTTTTGTAATTTTTCTTTTAAAAATTTAAAAACATTTTCAACTGTGGTTCCACTATCATATGTCCACAAATCTTCTCTGTTATAAAATTCTTTTTTTAAATTATCAAGTGACGGCACGGGATTATCTTTATTTTTTTCCATAAAAAAAGTCATTTACTCCAATATTTATAAAATTAGTATTTTTAAAATCTTCATAATTTTTAATTACTGTTAACCATGGTTTAGGTGTATGACCTTCTGACCAATATTGTACATTTTCTGGATTTTCAATTAAATTTTTATAAAAATAACAAAATCTTTCTAATTTTTCAGTATATTCACAAGTGCCATTTTTTAAATTATTTAAAAATTTAACATTAAGAACATTTTTTATATTCATTTTGTTATTAAATTCTCGCATTTCTTCAAATAACATTCTTAACAGTGTTAATACTAATAAATTTTTCTTTCTTTCAGGAAAAGCTTTAAATGTAATTATATTTTTTTTTAATATTACATTTTCTAATTTTAACATATCAATTATATAATTTATATAAAAATCAGTGAATTCTTTAGTTGTTTTACATTCATAATTATATAATGTTATATATGATGGTCTTGAACTAAAATATTCATTAGAAGGTAAAGATACAAAACAATTAGCATCTTTTCGTGATACTTTTAATTGACTTTTATCATTCTTAACCTTAAAATAAACACCTTTACAAGAAACTAAATGTTCTTTCATACTATAAATTTTTAATATACATTTTTAAGTTACCTATATTTGGATAACCAACTCTTCTTTCAAATAAATGTTTATTTTCAAATCCTAATTTTATTAGATTTTTTTCTAAAATATTTTCACCAGGAGAAACAATTGTAAAAACGGCAGTTTGACCATTTCCTGTAGTTATACCAACTTCTACATTAGCATCTTTTTGTACTTTCAAATAATTTATTACTTTTTTTATTTCTTCTATTGGTGTATCATTATTTACTTTACTTATTTGACACATTGCACAACAGTCAGTTGTGGTTTTTTTAATACCGTTATTAAATTCTATTTCCATATTTTATTTTTTAAAGGTTTTCCCCGTTAGCTAATTAATTAAAAAGTTACTTCTTCAAATTTATTTTTTCCAATAGTAATTTTATTTTTATTATCATTAATAATAGTTATTGTATTATTTGTATCTATCAAAACATTATATATTTTATTTTTTGTTAAAGTTTTAGTAGGTATTCTACATAAATAATATTTTTTATTAATTTCAACATTATTATTTACTATAATATCATCATGTATTTTAGATATTAGTTCATTTGTTTTTATTAAAGCTTTTTTCATACTTAGACATGTTAAAAACATTAATGATAAACATTCTTCAACTTTTACCTTATGACCATAATTACTTGTATATTTACCAGGAAATCTAAAATAGTCTTTAAATCCTATTTTTAATAAGTCATTATAACTATTTTTAGTTACATTTTGCATAGTATATAATATATTATTATTTCTAGCAAACGAATGAAATATTTCTTTAACTATTTCTGTATCATCTATCCTTATACTAATATTACTTATATTTTCACTACTACAAGAATTTGTTTTACCAATTTTAAATGATAATATTTGTGATAGTTTTTCATTTTCTATTTTATAATAACTATAATAACCATCATTATAATCTTTATAAATATATTGTCCTTTTAATTTTTTATAAAAAGTTATCATAATTTATATTCTTTTTAATTTTTTAACCCCTATTTCTAGGATTCTGAATTCAATTATATATTACTATATAAAGGGGCAAAATTTACCAATTTTCTTTTATATTCCATATAAGACGTAACTCTTATATGCGTTTACTTAATTTTAATCCATTTATCTTTATTTTCAAAATCCATCCATCCTATAAAATTACAAAATATGGGTTTTGAAGCATCTGTAAAAAACAAATAATTCCAAATAGATTTTTTAAATCCTATAACATTTTTACAAGTTTCTGTTATATGTGTAGCACTACATTCTAAAAGAATGGCATTTGTATTTTCTTTATTACATTTTGGACATTTAGTTTTTTTCATAATATTATTTTTTAAAATTAATTAAACTGCTATATATTTCTATATAGAATGGACTATATCTTCATCTCATAGAGATGTCCTCCGCTTCCACTATCATTAACTTATAGTGTACGTGCTTTATTGCACTAGTCTCTGAACCTTCTTACTCTGTAAGCTTGGCTGCTGATTGTCTACAACATTACTTGTTTAGATTTTCCAGCAATTCAAAGGATACTCATCTAGATGTCACCATCTAGCGTAGCTTTTGTTTGTTTATAAACTAAAACTATTTGCAGTAATTAAATAATATTTTCCTTGTTCTATACCTGGAAGTTGATTTTCAAATCTAGGTAAATTCCAAGGAATACAATTTATTTTTCCATTTAATATTCTTTCTCTTCTTTCAATTAAGTTTTCATATACTCTATTATATAAACTCATTTATTTTTTATTTTATTATAATTATTTTCGTATAATTCATAAAGATATATATTTAATAATTCAGGTATCCATTTACCTTGTTTCATAAATTGAACTTTATTAATTCTCATTCTACCTAATATTGGTATTACTATCATTTTTTCAGTATAATATACTGATTTTTTAAATTCATTTAATGTCATATTATTTAATTTAAATTACTTGTCCAATCTTGAACATGATTTATATTAATTTCATCTATAAATGCAGATAATCTTGACATTTCATTTTTATAAGAATCTTGTTTAAATATAAAATAATCAGCTCTTTGTAAAAATTTAACATTTGCTCCTTCTGTTGCTAAATATAAATCTGATGCTTTTAATATATCTTCAAAACTATACTTTGGGTTTTCCTTCATCCACCTGTTTAATTTTTCTTTACAGGATTTCTCACTTCCCATAGAGCCAGCTTTTAAACCTCTCCATTTATCTCTAAATTCATGTATTCTTTCTTCTACTTCTAGAGATATTACACGTTTAGATTTTTTTATTTCTTTTTTGTTCGTATTAAAAGACATTTCAATTTCAATACTTAAAAATTCTATTAATTTTATTGATTTTTCTCTTAAATAAATTTTATTTTCTATTTTTTTTATAAATAGTTTATTTTCAAGTTTTTCTAAATCAATCATATCTTGTACTAAATATATGGTTTTATTAGAATATATTGAATATAACTTTAAAAATTCTTCTATAGTTATATCTTGTTCTTTTAATACTTCAAAATTAAGTATTAAACTTTTATTCATAGATTATATCTTCATTTATATATGATTGAGCTAAATCTTTAGATATAACACCATTATTACATATTTTACATTTTTTCATTCCAAATCCATTAAAAAATTCACCTGTACCCAAACATTTAGGACATTGTACTTTCTTTTTATTCTTCATAATTATTCATATTATAGCCTATTTCTATTTTGTTACTAGCTTGTTCAAAATCTTCAGTTACTTGCAGATAATCTAAAATATCTTCTTTAGTTAATTCTACATCTAAATCTTCTTTAGCTTTATCTATAATTTCAAAAGGATTTAAATTTTTATAAGTATCTGTTATTAAATTAATAGCAAATACTTTTTCATTATATATTATTTTCATCATCTTAATTTTTTATAATTACCATATGGAAAAATATTCTAAATAATTTCCAATTTTTAAAAGAAATTATAGGTTTTCCTTCAGCTATTCCTATATTATTAGGAAACATTTGTTTAATTCTAATAGAATTATTTCTATATTTTTCAAATAATTCTTTATCTAATATTTCCATATTTCTTCTAAATGTTTTAATGTATTATCTATTAATTTATCATTATAAAAACAATCTATATTTGTTATATCATAATAATGAACAGAACTAATTCTTTTATATTCTTCTAACCATACATCACCTAAATAATTCATTAAAGATTGACCTTTTCTAATAAAATCAGGTTTTTCTTTTAATATAACATTTTCCCAATTATTTTTAAATTCATTAAATGATATTATTGCTTTATCCATAATTATTTATTTTGCTTATTATACCATTTTATAAATTCTATTACTGCTTTATAAACGGCTTCTAATTTAGAGCTTTTAAAAATATCTATTTCAATATCTTTAAATGTACTATTTTCAGAAGATTTCCAAATATATATTGTAGGTTGTTCAATTTGAAAACTTGCTACCACATCCATTTCTTCTATTTTTTCAATTACTGGCATCAACCAGTCCCATTGTAAATGAAATCTACCAAATTCTGGGTCATTAGATAATTTTTGATAATTATCCATAAAAATAGCAATTAATTTATTGTTATCTATTATTTCTTGATGTGTCATTTAAATATATTTATAATTTTATTACATTCATCTATATAATAATTATAATTAATATTATAATCATCTTTTTCTTCATATTTATTAAATAATGTACATTTCCAACCAGCTTCTAAGTTTTCTTCTCTATTACTTGGTTCAATTTTAACATCATCTATAATATCAAATATATTAAGTTGATTATTATCTACTTTATCTTTATATTTATCAGTTTCTGTAAAATAATTTTTTTCTAAAGGTGGTAATTTTTTAATTAATTCTATTCCTTCATTAGATACATAATATCTATTCATTCTAGCTAATTCTGTATCAATAATATCTAAACCTTTTATTTCACGTTGAAATAATTGATTTTGACCTTTCATTTTAGCACCAATACAAAAATCATATATATTATAATTCTCTGCAAAATTGTATTTTGTTTCAGGAAGTAAATGATTATAAATGGTAGTGTTAATATCAATGTTATTAATGAAATAATTAGCGAGAGAAATAGGAACAATTCGTTTACTATGGTTTTTATGATAATCTCTATCAATTTCAAAACATCCCTTAAATTTAATATTTTCATATGTTATTATATTCACGTAATTATTTACGTCTTTTGCAATAATTTTTTTACAATCTTGTATTTCCAAAGGTATTTTAACCTCTTTTTCAATCTCATTACAAGCTTCTTTAAGTAATTCATAATCAGTCCTATGTATTCTATACATAGCCCCATCAGTATTTTCAAATATAATTTGTACATCTTTTTTACATTTTTCAAATACTCTTTCTGTTAACATTGTTAATATTAATTGACCGTTAATACAAATAGCTAATTGCCATTTTGGGTCATATAAAAAAGCATATTTATCTTTACTAAGACCATATGAACCATTAAGAATAATTTTTAATACATAATTTCTTGGGTCTTTTTTATCATATTTCTTTCTTTCCTCATAAAAACCTTCATATATTTTACTAAATATAGGTTCTGGTATATGTTCTGGATGTAATTTATTTCTAAATGATATATGAGGGTAGAAACTCGCGCAGTTTCTATTGTTAATCTCTAATTTCTTAGAGTATCGGACTATATCTTAATTTTACACCATATATATCCATACATAGTTGGTTTATAACCATTACATACTGCATATATATTTTGCCACTTATAATTAGGATTAAATTTAATAATTTCTTCAACAGAAAACCACATTTTTAAGTAACTTTTTATAATAATTTTTATTATAAGTAAAATTTTGCTCGCTTTTTCACTAATACACTACTATTAGCTAATTCCTGTTATTAAGCTATATCGCTATAGCTCAGGTAGTCTCTGAACGTTCCTACTCTGTAGGCTTCGCTGCTGATTGACTTGTTAAATTATTAATTTAATTTAGTTTTCCAGCAATTCAAGCAATTGTTTATTGTCTACTCCGCTTTAAAGTCGACATCTACTAATATATATTCATTATCTGATTCATATATTCCAGATTTACCAAAACTATGTAATCCACCTTCAGCATATTCTCTTATTACATTTTTATATGGTACTGTAAATTTAATACCTTCTTCTTGTTCTTTATTCCAAACTGATTTTTTATAAATTTCTAAACTTCTTTGATTTGTTATATCATTAAATTTAATATAATTAAATATTATATCTGATATATCAATTTTATCTCTAATTGTTCTTAATTTTTTTATTTCAGAAACAGATATATTTAATTCTTTAGATAAATATTTAGCAAATATTTCTTTTGACATTAATATTTCAGAAGCATTCATTAAGTTTAACTTTTCATGTTCTGTATAAAATTGTCTAAGATTTATATGTTTTAATGATTTATTAAAAAACTTATAGGTTTCTAATACATCATGTTTACAATAAGATAATAATTCATCCATTTCTTTAAATGTAAGTTCACTACCAACTTTAAATGGTAAATCTCTTACATCATGGCTTCTCATAGCAAATTCAAGCCATTTAAGAGAGGTTGATTTATTTTTGTTATCATAATGCCATATTTTAAATAAATCTAATTGAGGTATCTTAATTTGATTATTCCAAATAGCTGAGTATTTATTTTCTATAATTTTTTCAACTTCATAATATATTTCATAACTATTCCATATTCTATATCTATTATTTGATAATATAGTATTATGTAAAACAGGATAATCAAAATTAATATTATTAAAACCTATTAGTTGTAAATTTTTACTATATAAAAATAATCTTAATTCACTTATTTCATTTTTTCTATCACTTATTTCAAATACTTTCCATTCAAATGTATCTATATTATAAAATACAGCTTGAAAACAATTAGGATATGTTTCTAAATCATATATCCATGTGTTATTTTTCATATTTCATTTTCTTACTTCATTTAATTAAAAAGAATTAGTTTGTGGTCACTACATTCCACATTACACATTGTTTTAAGGTTTAATCTTGTTACCAAGATACAGCATATGTATTACCCAAAAGCCGAGTAGTGTTTTTTACTGAACTAATTCTTTAGTAGCGTAGGTGGGACTCGAACCCACGACCTCAAGGATATGAACCTCGCAAGCTACCAACTGCTCTACTACGCGGTATTAAAAAAAGCACATATATTTCAATGTGCTTTAATTTTTTTTATTATTTTTATTGTGTTTTTAATATACTTATACCATTAAGAGAACCAAACATATTACTTTGTCCGTAAGGTGATTTACCATGTTTTAGAAATCCTTCCCACATTAATCTCTCATTTTGTACTTGTTGAAGTTTTAACATCGCTGGTTCAGATAATTTAGATTTAGTTTTAGCATCCCATTCTGCAGCTTTATAATTCATTTCTGCTTCAACTGCTTTACTATCTGCTAATTTATTTAATTCTAATTGTTTAGCTGTTTGTTCTGCTGCTGATGCTATTGCTTCAGGTATATCTACATCAGTTAATTGTACTCTAGCAAATTCAATAAAAAATTCAGGTAATTCTTTTCTTAATACATCTGAAAGTTTTTGTTCTGCTTCATTTCTCTTGTATAAATTTAATTCTGATGCTGTATATTGTGGTATTACTTCTTTAGCTGCTGATTGTAATGTTTTTTCTATTTTAATATCAACATTTTCTTTACCAATTTTAACATGTAATAAAGCTACTTTAGATGGATTAGGATAATAATCTAATGCTAATTCCACACCTGTAGTCATATTATTTTTGTCATTAAATTGATATTTTTGTTTTAATGTTTTCTCTCTAACATCATATTCAACCATATCATCCCATATCCAATGAAGTCCTGATAACATTCCTTCAGGATATACTGTTGTTAAATTAGTTTCGCCACCCCAAGATACCATTACACCTTTGTGTCCTGAATCAACTGTTGTACAACTACTAAATAATAATAAACTAAATACTAATACTAACGCTTTTAAATTTTTCATTTTTGTTTTGTTTTTAATTCTTTGTTTCAATAATATAGATATAATAAATCCAAATACTATTATTGGATATATAAATATCATGCCTACACTAAATAAAAAAGATAATATAATATAAATAATAAATATAATAAGCGATAAAACACCTTTATATAATAAATTTATATCTTCATCTATTTTATAAATAAAACTAATATAATCTACTAATTCTGTATCTTTCAGTGTATTATTTAAAATTTTACCTTCTTTGTAAAAAAATATTATAATTAAACATATAAATATAATACTTGCTATAATTTTTCCTAATATAAAATACATAATATTTATTTTTTATTTCTATTTCTAAGCCATTCCCAGCTCATCCAAAATACCCATATTACAAAGGTAAATGTTATTAATCCTAATGCTCCTTTCATTATATTTTATATTAAAAGTTATTCATGAATCCATTTTAAATTTTTTCTAAAATCAGAATGAATTGCTTTTCTAATAACTCTATCAGCAATAGTTCCAACAGCTTCTTTAAAAGCTACTTCTCTAGCTTTGAGTCTATTAGGTATATCTTTATGATATAATTTAACAGTGTGAGTTGCTACAATATTTTTATTATTATCTTCAATAGTACATGAAGTTACAGGTCTTGTTACTTTTATTTGTTTGTTGTTTTGAGTTACTTCAATGGTTTCTTTACCATATCCAAAATAAACTCTGTATCCACCTAATAATAACATAATTTAATTGTTTTTAATTGTTAATTTTATTTATTTATTTGATTTAAAAAAACAGGGTGCTTTATTTAGATATTGGAATTGAACCAATAACACATTGCACCAAAAGCAATTGACCTAACCAATTAGTCGAATCTATAAGATTTTTTTGCTGTAAGCACCCTTATATTTTTAATATTATATTTTAGAATAAGTCTTTAATTTTAAATGTACTTCAGGATTATCTGCACCATCTATACTAAATCTAATTTCTAATTCTTCAATACCTCTAGTTTCATCTATTTCTTCAAGAATAGATTTTTTAATAAGTTTAATATATTTTTTCATATTTTTAATATTATTCAGATTACATATAAACGTGTCAAATTAAAAGTTTGGTGTTTATTATTTTCCTGTTAGTAATCTTTAATTTTATAATTTTATTTGTCTATATCTATCAGAATCTATAGTTCTTAACATTAATTGAGATGGACTATAAATTTTACCTGATAATATTGATGTTAATATTGCAGGACTAAATCCAGATACTAAACCTACTCTATCATCTTTTGTAGCAGGTACATTTTCAGCTCTACCATTTACATTCCAAAATACAATACTTGGCATATTATAACCAGAGTTTGTATAATTTCTTTTAATAATTTCATAATTACTTAAAAATTCTCTAGAAGATTTGGCTTGTTCTCTAGCACTAACATAATAACTACTTGCTGTACCATCAAATTCCATATCAGAAATAACTAATATTTTAGTAGGCATATCTTTATTAGATAAATCATGTTTAATACCAGTTTCTAAAAGAAGATTAAAACAAGCTACCAAATTAGTATTATAACCAGCAGGAGCATTTCTAATTTGATTTAATCTTTGAGATAATGTACCATTAGTAACATGCATTTCAGGTTTAGCTGAAAATGTCATAAAAGCATTTTTAAATGGACCTTTATTTCTTTCTGAAATATATATACCTAGTGCTATAGACACATCCATAGGAATATTACTATTTATTGACATACTACCTGAAGTATCACAAATAGGTAAAATTCTATCTTTTGAACCTTCCATGTAATTAGGTAAATTCATCCATTGTGCTTCAACTGCTCTTTCATTTTCCCCTTGATAAATTGCTCTAACAAGTGTATGTGGAAATATAGCTTTAGCATTAATTTTTTTAGTACCTTTTGTAACAGATGTTATAAATTGAGTAAATCTAGCTTCATCATTACGATAAAAAGCTTTTCTATATTTATTAATAGCTACAGATGGTACACCAGAATAATTAATATGTTTCCATTGTTTAGCACACATTTGTTGTTCAACTGTTTGTGATAATCTAACAATAGTTTTTCTATATATTCTAGGTGATAATCCAAGTTTATCTCTAATAATTTTAGCTATATTACCTTTACGTGGTAACCATTTAGCTAATAAACCATTTTTGTTGTTTAAACTTGTCCTAATCATTCTGTAATTAGATAAAGCTGTTGCATTTGAAAAAAATAAATCATCCCAACGACCATATTCAGGAACATATTGAGTCATAGATTTATAAATTTCATTATAATCTTTTCTTAAATGTTCCATACAGATTCTAAAAAATCTTCTTTCACCTGCACCACCTCTAATATCTCTAGCCCAAAATATACATTTTAATGCTAATAAAGTATTTTCTGCTAATGCTGCATCAAACATTTCAATGATTTTTTTATCATTCATATTACGTGATGCACCAGCAATAAAAAATAAATCTAATACTTTATATAATGATGTAGCATTTGTTCTAGCACCATTATTAGTATATACTTTTTTTTCTTTTCTTACAGCATTTACTAAAAGTGATTGTTGTACAGGTTTTTGTCCTGGTCTGTTAATTGTGTTTTTTTTCATTTTGTTATAAGATTTAAATTGTTTATTATCAGAATACTACTTATAACTAAATTTATGTCTAGAAAATTTATTTGTAAGTTATTTTGCTGTAAGTATTCTTTTATTTTTAATTATTTTGTATGTTTCGCAATATATTCTAAAAATTCAGTTTTAGTTTTTATATTTAATAATAACATTAAACTTTTTATTGAATGTTTAGAATTTTGACATCTTTTATCACATAAAATATCCCCATAACAAGTTATATGTGTATAACTATAAGGCATATATTTTAATATTCCAGAATCTAAACAATATCCAAAATATGGTTTAAAATATTCTTTTTTTTTATATTTATTTTCTATTTTTAGAATTAATAAATAATGTAATAGTTTTTTTTCACTTATACTTGGATAATATGTGGTTATTAATGAAAATAAATCATCAAAACTTCTTCTAGTATGTCTAGATTGTAATAAAGTACACCTTTTATCATAATAAGTACTATGAGGATAAGCTTTAACTGCATTATATGATATTACATTATTATTATAAAATTGTTTTAAAAATTCTATTACTGTTTTTGGTTTTTTAAAAGTTACATATAATTTCATTTTAAATTGTTGTTAATTAATTAGGGGGGAGTATAGGAATCGAACCTATGACCATTGCATTCAAATTGCATAGTTATTTTGCTGTATCTATTCTTATACAGAATAGAGTTTTAAGTGCTCTACCAACTGAGCTACTCCCCCATTTACAGAATACTTTTTTTATAAATCCAATTTTATATAGTTTATGTTGCTGTAAGTATTCTAATATTATTTAGTTTTCTTCTTCATTGTTATCAATAATTTCTTTAGAAATTTCTTGACCTAAAGATTTTAGAAAATCTATTCTAAGTTGGTCAATTCCTTGAACTAAACTTAAAACAGATTCTAATTCATCACTAAATTCTTTCTTTTTATTTAATATAACAGATTGAAATTTTCTAGTTTCTTCTGCAATAGTTTTATCAAATTGAACTTTTTTAGTTAAAAGAAGTTTTAATTTTTCTTTTACTTCTTGTTTTTTTGATTCAATTTCTTCTTTAAAGAATTCATTAATAACTTCACCCATTTCAGATGCAGGAACACCTTTATTTGGTTCAAATTTATTATCCTTTAAAATTGCAAATACTGAAGCTAAGTTATTTTTATACTTATTTTCAATTTTTTGTTGGTCTTTTGTTAAAGGAAAAAATAAAGCTGGTAATTTAGAATCTTCTACTTCTAATACATTTTTGTTTTCGTTTTTTTTCATTATTTTATTATTTAATTTATTAAGCAGAAAATGGTTTATAATTTTCTAAGTTTTGTGTAATTGAATTTAATTGACATGATAGATTTAAAATAGAATAATTAGGATTAATTTCTTCTAATATTTTATTTAAACAATCTATAACTTCTTCTTTATAACAACCTCTAAATCTATGGTCTTTAATAAAATTAACCCAAAGTATTTCACCTGTACTATAATTAATATAAATTTTTTCAATATTATATTTAGTAAAATTTATATTTGTTAAACATAAATGAGGTAAATGTCTTCTAATTAATGTATATAATTCACCAACTAATAATATTTCAATATTTAGTTGTGTTTTATTAGCTATCGCAAAAACAGATAAATTTTTAATTATACCTGGTAATAACTTTTTAATTAAATCTTCTTGTAATATACTCATAATTTATTTTTTACTAATTCTATTAAAGTTACAGCATGATTAGTTTTTAAATTACTATTTCTTGGTTTAACTGATATTGACAGTTAGGATAGTCTTTAATTAATTTATATCTTTTCATAATCTATTAATGTTTTTGTTATTTCATCTAATTTAATTATTAGTTTTTCTTTTTCTTTTATTGTCTCATTAGTAACTCTAGTTTTAATTGTGTCTAATAATTTAAAACGTTCAGTTATAGACATAAACATTAATTCTGAGACAATATCTCTAATCTTAGTTTCCATATATTTTTTTTCAAAATCTTCTTCTGGAATAAAAAATAGTTTAAATATTTTTCTCAATGAGACAAATATTCTTTTACGACTAATTTGTTTCATAAATATTTGTATTGTTTTAAAACTTTTATTTCTTTTTCTGTTGCTATTCTAAAATCTAAATGGTTATTATTATCTTTAAATTGTACTCTAAATATAATTCCTTTTGGTGTTTTAGTATGAGAATATATACCAGTCAAATCTTTCATTCTCTTTTTCTTACTAATTTTGTTATAGTATTCAATACTATAACCAATTGATATTAATAAGAAAAATATTAGTATTATTAATAATAATTTATTCATAGTTTTTCTTTTTAATATTTAAATTAGTTATTATAGTTACTCTTTCAAAAGCACTATATTCTTCACTTTCTAATAATGCTGTAATAGATTCTTTTAATCTAATAATTTCTAATAAACTATTACAAGATTCTATTATATTTAATATTTCTAGTAATGTAGTTTTTGTTTTCATTTAAAATAAAGAGATTTAAGACACTTAAATAGTTGTATTAAATATAATATGTGTAAAAGACTTAAAAGTTCGTTAGAACCTATCTAAATAGTCTTAAATCTCATGTTTAGGTAATAGTATTGATTTATAAAATAATACTTAAATAAGTCAATCAAAGTTTTAGTCATATAAATAAATAATATATAATATAATATAATATATATATATATATATTTCTTTTGTTACTTTTCTTTGTTGTTACCTGTCATCCATTTTATTATTTTATTTAAAGATTTTAATTTAACAGAAAATAATTGTTGCATTAAATACATACCTTTGTATTTCTTAATAACTTTAAATCCTAATTTTAAATAACTATTTCTGTGTTTAGTTAAAGTTAATCTTTTAATAGATAAACCAGCATCATAACCTTCTCTAATCATTATAACACAATATTGTTTTGATTTATCACCTTCGTTTGTATTACTTTTTAATATAAAAGGTTTACTTACTTTTAATTGTGGTTTCATAATATATTATAAGTACTAATTTATATAATTATATTAGATAATATTGCTCTATTATGTAAACTAATTATATTTCTATCACTATTAGTTACCATAACCCGTAAGTTAGTTCTTTTTTTATTACTAGAAGCTATTATTTTTCTAGTAAATACAATTGTTTTGTTTGTTTTCATTGTTAATTGTTTTTAAATAATTATTAAGCTTCAGTTTCAGGGTCAAATCTTTCTAAAAATTCTCCTTTTTCTAAATTTTCATTATGTAAATTTAGTTTTGATATAATATTTAATGTTATATCAGATTGTGTTTGTGGTTTCATGTTTTTAAATTTATTAAGTTTAGCACCATTTATTTAATGGTCATGCTGGCAACTCCTCAAAATATTATCCTTCTCCATGCCGTCTCAAAGGTATTTTGGATGATTTTAATTTTTATATATCATCTTTTTTTAAACAATTAATGTTTTTGGTTTAAGGTTTAACCATTTTAATAATGATTTATTCATTTTTATCATTATTTAGGTCTTTAATATATTCTTTATGATTTTGAATCATCTCTTTAATAGAATAATATATTCCAATTAAAGGTAATATTAATAAACTTATCATTATTATTTTCATTTTTTCTAGTATTATATTATTAAGTTAATTTTTTATTTATTTAATATGAAATAATTTTCTTTTTCTACTATTTTATAATCTTGTATTAAATTATATATATAATCTGGATGTTTTTGATTAAGAAAATTAATTGTGTGATTCATTAATATTATTTTCATTATTTTATAAAGTAGTTTTTAGTTTAATTAATTTAAGTGCTTCTTGTAATCCTTTTTCTAATGCTTCTTCATAGGTTTTAAATTCATAAGTGCCTACTATGTTTTTAATGTTCCTTTTTTTAAAAGATATTGTTACATTTCTTAATTCAAAATTGTATCTTAAATTTCCAAACTCAATATCTCCATCATCATTAAAAACAATAATATTCCAATTATGAACTTCTCTTAACCATTTTTGAAGTAATGATTGTGTTGGAGCAGAACACATATACCAAGATTTATTACTAAAATCGGAATTCTTCCAATTATTGATGAAATACCCAGATTGTAAATTCATTTCTCCTTTTTCCCAACCAAATGGACCAGATTTACCATCTTCATGATGTGTTTGTTCAATTAATGAATTTTCATAATACATCTTAGTGGGTAGTATAAACCCTTTTTCTTTAGCTAGTTTAGCTGTATCAAATGTTACTAATTGTTCTTTCATAATTATTTCTTTCTAAATTGTTTAAACTATTTTTTAAACATTGATAATGTAATAGCATCGTGTTTGAGAAATTTCTTTAAGTTTTATCATATAATCATAATTAGGATTTTCACCATAAACATTTATGAGTCTATCGTAAATAAATTCTAAATGATTAGTATCAGCAGTATTTTTATATAAAACCTCTTTAAGTTTTTTAGATTCAAAAGAGTTATATGTTTCACTTTCTCTATGAACTCTATCTGCTTTTACATGTCCACATTTACATTGAAGGATAATATAGTTAGTATTGTTTTCCATAGCAATATCTATAATAGATGCATTATAATTATGAATATGTTTTCTAAAAGGTTTAGTTAACCACTGAATTAGTCTTTTCATAGCTATTTCTTTTTAAATTGTTCAAACCATTCTTCAAATGTAAAATATAAAGGTTGTAAGTCTGACACATCGCCACCCATAGATAATACTATATGTACATCTACTACACCATCTAAAGAGTTAAACTCTCTTGCAGAATCAAAAGCATTTTTTAAACCTTCCTCACTATACATTTTTTCAGCTTGCCATTTAGCACCTGCTTCAAAACCATTAAAAAAACTAGATTTTATCCATTGGGTATGTTCAAAATTCCAATAATCTTTATAAATCTTTATTTTAGCTTCTTCAAGTGTTTCTTGTTTAGATTTAACTCTATCTCCATTACATTTGTTTAAAACTCGACATTCACTATTTTCACAGGATCTTGGAGTATCATATAAACATTTAGGTTCTTTTTTTGGAATTATGATTTTGTAAGTTATATTTTCATTACACGTTTCTTCATTTAAACATTGCATACCACAAGGTAATCCAGTTTGAGTACATAAATGTGTTTTTATAACTTCAATCTTTTCAAAACCTGGATTATTAACAAACCATTCTAAAAACTCATAATTAATTTCTTGTACACCATCATTGATTAAGTCTTGGTCTGTAGTCAAAATAATTTTTCTTGGTTTATTATTAGAAACTAATGCCATTGTATTTTGCCATAAAAAAATTCTATCTCCTTTAATAACCCAAATATTGTTTTCAAAGCCACTAATTTCTTTATCAGAAGTGATGTAGATGTTTTGGTTTTTAGTACCACCACCACAATTTTCAGTATAAAATGGGTCATTTGAAGTAAATCCAATTTTTTTACTTCCTAAAATATTATAAATTCTACTTGGTTTATCTGTTGGTAATACATGTATATTTTTCATAATTATTCGTATAAGTAAGTTCCTGCTAAATAAGTTTTACCATTAATTGTTGTGGTTTTTAGTTTTGGTTTTAAACAATCATCATTAGTTTCACACATACATTGTCTAACTTCATCACAATCTATTTCAGCAACAAACCATTTAGGTGTTTTAGATTGTTTGAGAGATTTCCAAAGATTAAATTGTTCATAAACATTTTTACAATTATGAAATTCTTTAGTATTTGTAGTTGTTCTAAAAATAGAAAAGTCAATTACATCCTCTTCACTATAAACTTTAGTTGCTGCTTTATAACCTTCAATAAATCCCTCTTGTTTTAAAGAGTTGTTTAATTGGTCTCTATTTAACATTTCCATTGAACCTTTAGCGGAATTTATTGGATATTTTAATTTAGCTAAGTTCTCAACATCATCTTCAACAACTATTTCTGGAAGCAATGGTAATCCATTTAATTCAGGTGCATTGTTCTTTGTTTGGTAGGCTATTATTTTTTTGCAATCTTTAGCTAAAACTTCACGTTTGTTTAAATCGTTAAATAGAATAGTAGTATTTCCGTTCATTTCATAAAACTCATCAGCGTCTAAAATACAATTGCTAGGTATGTGCAATATGATATTTTTATGCTTAATCTCTTCATCTGAAACAGTTAATATGTAATCTTGTGTTTCAATTATTTGTAGTTTCATAATAATTCTTTTAAAATGTAATTAAACTTTCTTAGTTTTATTTTCATGTTGCGTACTTGTTTTTCTAAAGCCATCATATTTTTAGTTTTAATTAGACAATTAGTTTAAACACTATCACCTCGTGAAGGTTTGTCTATTGATAGTATTTTAATAGTTGTAAGTATAGTAACTCATTGCATCATTAGTCTTTTATTAGTGCTTGACTGTTACTATAAAGAATTAGACTTTTCTTACTTCTTACAACTACAAGGAATTTCAACCTATCCGTTAGCTATAAAGTTTAGATTTAACTAAACACAACGATTAACTAACATTATCATTGTTTATTAGCACCCTCTTTCTTATTACCTATTAACACCCCACACCAGAATTATAGGCAGGTCTGGTCGCTTAATAAGAGTAGGGTCATATAATTGATTGCCGTTTCAGGTTGAATGGTTACCCATTACTATCTAATTATTTGCTGAGAACTCATTTTTGTTTTACTCTATCTTTATCAAAGAAACTGGTGGTTTTAGTTATATTATTAATTAATTTGATAGATTTTATTGTTATTGAATTGAGTAAAAGAGTGATATTGGTTTATTACCATGCTCACATCAGTCCACAAACAAACTGTAACTAGTTCAAAACTAGATAGATATTAAACATATCACTCCTACTACTAACTAAATTTAACCAATTAACAACACTAATTAAACTATTTAAAACTTTAACCTAAGTGAGAGAGAGTTAAATAGACTTAAAACCTATGTTTGTGATAATAGATTTAAATTTGTGATAATAGATTTATAGGAAACTAAAAGAGGGCTGTTACACCCTCAATAGTTGCTATGCCTCTACCTCTATTTCTTTACCTGTTTTAACTACAGGATTATCAACAATACCAAACTCTGCACCAAATGCCTCTGCTAATGCTACATTGTCTGTACCTGCATTAGTTAAGTGTGACATTCTTGCAAAGAAGATAAGCTTTGTTGGGTCATTCTTATCAGGTTGAGCTGTTATAGTGGTTAAGTAGCTCTCGCCTACTGTGAACTCACTACCATTCTCTTCCATAAGCTCTTGGTTACGCTGTGGTACACTTGCTGTAATGTCAATTACTTTACCATTAGGTAACTGTCCTTTAACGTTGGCTATTCTATAAGTTTTAACCTCGCCTTTAGCATTGGTGTACTCAATTTCTTTTTCACTAAGTTTACTTGCTAATTTACAAGTTCCAATTAGTTGTTTTTGCTCTACTCCCTTGTAGGATACTGTTTCAATTCTTAATGTGTTCATTTTTTTCTTGTTTTTACTGTTTATATTAGGACTTCCTTACAATTAAGTAGGGGTACATCGCAAAATTAAAAAAGAGTAGGGGGTGATGCTTAGATTAAGTCACTCTCACATTAACAATAAAAAAATTTAAAAAAAATTTAAAAAAATTTTGTAATTATATAGAAACTAATTTAGCTTGTCCTGAATGTAAAAAAATATTACATTATGAATATTATGAATGGTTATAAAAAATAATTAATAAAAAACTTGCATATGTCAAAAATATTTCGTACCTTTGCAATGTTATTAACAAAGAAAGAAAAGTACCAAAAGAAAGAAATATATGATAATTAAAAGAATTAAGAAGATAATAATAACAGATGATACTACAGATGCAGAATTAGAATATATTCATACTAAAGCTATGAGAGAGTATATTAAGACAGGTAAATCTAGTTATTTAATAGTGGATGAAGATGAACAATAAATATTATACACCTTCTATAGAAGAGTTTTATCAAGGTTTTGAATATGAAAGATGGGTAAATTCAGCATATACTCCAGAAAAATATAGTAAAGAGATATTTCAATTTGTAGATAAAGATAATATTTGGAATGAGGATATAACGAATAGATTAGCTTGCGTATATAGTGGAGGAGATAGTATAAGAGTTAAATACCTAGATAAAGAAGATATTGAAAGTTTAGGTTGGATTTATAATGATATATCAAAAGAATTTAATTATAAATTTAAGAAAGAATTTAATTATAGATTATGGTTTAGTCCAAATAATCCCGATTTATTTAGTATTAGAATAGAAGGTTGGTATTCAAGAGAAGGAAAAATAGATGCTAAGTTTGATATGTTTCTAGGAAATCTTAAAAATAAATCAGAGCTTAAAAAATTAATGCAACAATTACATATATTATGATAACTCAAATACAAGAATATAGATGGACTAACTGTAGATGTATTTTTGAAAGTTATTATGATATAATAGGAATGATTATTATAATAGGTCTAGCTATGATTGGAGTTATTGCTTTAGTTGATGAATATATTAAAAGAAAAAAATGATTAAAATAAAAAAAACAATGATTAAAATAAAAAAAACAATAAGTATTTTTAAATGGATAGGAGTAATGTTAGTAAATTTATTAGGATTTATATCTGCTCCAATAATTTATCCATTTTTATATCCTTTTAGAAATAAATTAAATAATATAAAACCATTTTGGTATTTTTTTGATGATGAAGATGGATTTTATGGAACTAAATGGTTTAGAGATAGTTTAAAGTATGGAAATAAAACAGATTGGTGGAGTAAATTTAAAATCTCATATAAATGGTTAGCTTTAAGAAATCCAGCATGGAATTTACAAGCTAGTTTAATTCCTAAAAAAGGTCATGAAATACTTGAAGAAATAAAAATTTTAGATTTAAATAGAAATAATAAAATAGTAGTAGATATAAAAGAATTTGCAACATTAAAGTTTGTTAACTCGTCAGGTGAATATAAAGATAATAAAGGTGAATATTTAAGTTTAAAATATTCTATATTAGGTAAATCTTATTTATGGTATAAGATAGATAATACTTTATATTGGAGATATAGTTTTGCTGGTAAAATTAATAATAAATTTTGGATAGAAATTCATTTAGGAACTGGAAAAAGATATGTATTTAGATTTAAAATTAAAAAGAATTTAAAAATATATGAAAATAATCTTTAAAAAATTAGGAATTGTCAAAAAAATTTTGTACATTTGTATCAACAAAGAAAAAAGTAACAAAAAAGAAATATGTTAACACAAAATAATATAGAAGATAAAAAGTTTACTTATTGGAGAACTAGTGAACAATCTGTTACAAACAATAGACCTAACAGAGATGATTATTTAGCTATAGGTACTAAACATAAAGGTGATACTAATGAAATTAATAAAGTATTATTATTAAGTTATGATTTAGATGGATATATAACAATTTCAGACTATTTTAATAATCCAATTAGATTTAAAGAATACTATATTAATTATATTCAAGTTAATACGATAGATGAATTAAATGATGTATTAGAAAAAAGTGGATTTGAAATATCAGTAATAAATTTAAATGAATTAACAACACATTATGAATAAAACAGAAATAGCAATATTTAATAAATATTTAGAAATTAAACAAGATTTAATTAATAATCTTAAAGAAGTTTGGAATAGACAACATTATTATACTCATAAATATAGAGGAAATGAATATACTAATATTAATGTAGGTGTTAATGAAACTTCAGAAGGTAATAAGATATTGTTAATTTTTGTACAAAATAATAAAAAATGGATTAGAGATGAATTAATCTTTAATAGTAAAGAGATAATTAAAAGTGATATTAGAAGTAATTTAAGTGATGAATAAAGAAAAAGTATTAGAAATATTAGAGGAAGATGTATTTCCTATAACAGGAGAATATTATACAGCTATAAATATAAATCAAAGTGGGACTCTTAACAAAGAAAAACTAGAAAAAGAACGTGAATTATATTTAAAAATTTTAACTAGCTGGTTAGCTCCTGAATTGATTAGTAAGACACAAGATTATCCTTATAATGATATAACAAATGTAAAGTTTGAAGCAGATTTTGTAATTATTAAAAAAGGAGAATTTGATTATATTAAAAAGTTTGTAGAAAGTATAATGACAACTAAAGATTTAATGAATCATGAATAATTTAATGAGAATAATTGATTATATATTAAAAAATGATATTGTAGATGAAGATAAATTATTTAATAAATTTATAGGATTATTTACTAATCCATCAAAAAATAAATGATGGGGAATATGTTATAACTTATTTAGATGAATCTAATGGTGTTAAAAAATATGAAATTAAAATATGTAAACAAAGTTCTATAAAAGATGAATAAATATTATACACCAGAAATAGAAGAATTTCATTTTGGATTTGAATTTGAAAGTAATTATGTGTTATTTGGTAAAGATTGGACTAAAGTAGTTTTATCAGAAGAACATGATTGGTTTTATAGTTCTTATGTAAATGATGCTGTACCTACTGAATTTAGGGTTAAATATCTTGATAAAGAAGATATAGAAAGTTTAGGTTGGAAATTTGATAAAATTAGTAATGAAGGACAATGGAAATTTTTTAAAGATAATATATGCTTATATTATAGACCTAAAACACATGAATTAGGAATGTTCACAATAGACCCTTCTAAAAGTGATTATATGATGAAACATATAATGGATAATAAACAAATACATATACTTATTATTAAAAATAAATCAGAACTTAAAAAATTAATGAAACAATTAAATATATTATGAGTAGTTTTTTAAAAAGAGGAAAAAGAGCTAAAGCTATAGCAGATAAAAGAGAACTTAAACATAGAACTAAAGAATTTTATAAGATATTAGGAGAATTAGATATAGTAGCTGATAAGATTAAAGATAGCGGTATTATAGTTAATGAAGATAATATAATTGAAGAAGCTACTAAATATACTGATAGAAAAATTGAAAGTATGGAAAAATTTTTGTTATTAGGTAAAATTGGTAAATATGAAAATTGATGAATTAAAAGAAATTTTATCTTATTTAAAAGAACCTGAAATCATAAATAAAACTAGAAATAAACTATTAGAACAAGTTCAGGATTATATAAATTGTAAATGCAAAAATTCTAATATTATAGTTGATTATGAAAATAATATAATAACAATAGAAGGTGATAATAAAGAAGAAATTTTAATTGAATTAAATAATATTGGATTAATAAATAATGATGAAAATTAAAGATATACTTAACATAAAAAATATAGCTCATTTTATAGAAGGTAATGCTAAATTCTATTATGATAAACTTATAGGTGAACCACAGTATTTAAGAGAACAAAGGCTTTGGAGATTATATAAATGTAAAGATGATTGTGTAGTTACTGGTGAATGTAAAGAATGTGGATGTCCTGTAAACAAAAAAGTATTCCAAGATGAATCTTGTAATAATGGAGAAAGATTTCCTAATATTATGAATAATGAAGAATGGGAAATATACAAAAAAGAAAATAATATAAATGAACAACACTTATATAATAAAGAAAACCAAAATAATAGTATTACTTAATGAAATAGATTCTTTTAAAACAAAAATGGACTTATTTAATAAAAAGTATAATAATATATATAATTATGGTATTGATATATATTCAGAAACTGATGATATAAGTAAAGGTAAACTTTATATAGCAGAAATTAACATAAAACGAGATGAAAAAAACACTCTTACAATATCTAACTGAATTATTGGAATTTATGGAGTATCATAATAAAATGTCACCTTTTCCACCTTTTGATACAGAATATGTGCAAGTTATAAAAGATAAATTAGATAAAATGAAACAAGAAGAAAAAATTAATTATGATTTATTACCAACAGCTGCATGTAAATATTGTGATTCATTAGGTTTAATACAAGATGAGTTTGACAATGATTATTGTACTAAATGTGGAGAAATTAATGCTATTAATATATTTCCAACATATTATGATTATGAATTATATTTAATAAATAAAAAAAATGATAATTATTAGATATGCAGATATTTATAAAACAATAGAAACCCAAGAAGGTTTAGTTGATATAGTAGCAATTAAAAATGTAACATTACCTATAATTATAGAACCAGATAACGTAAATTTAATACAACCTTATATTAGCAGTAAAGGAAAAATATTTAAAAATGTATCTTATATTAATTATGATGGAGAAATGATAAAAGTAGTAGGTAATTACAAAACTTTAGACAATAAACTTAAAAATTATAATAAAAATACAAGATTAGTAATAAGTGGATTTAAAAGATATGGAAATAAAGAATAAAGAAAAAAGAGTATTAAAAAATGAACCAAAATTAAAAGTAAGTCTTAATGATGAACAAAAAGAAGTTTTAGCTAAATTTTATAATTATGATGTAAACTTTATTCTAGGAGATTTTGGAAGTGGTAAATCTTTAGTAGCTACTTATACTGCGATATCTTCTTTTAGAAAGAAACAATTTAATAAGATATGGATTACTAGACCAATGCTTAAAAATGGATTAGCAGCCTTACCAGGTACTTTAGAAGAAAAGATGTTTCCTTATGTATTTCCTATATTACAAAATTTAGAAGTATGTCAAGGTAAAGAAAACACAACTAAGATGCAAATAAATGGTGATTTACAAATTATGCCAATTGAAGTAGCTAAAGGTGTTACATTTATGGATTCTGTTGTTATAGTAGATGAATTTCAAGATATGGATTATAATGATTTTAGAACTATATTAACTAGATTAGGTAGAAATAGTAAAATTATATTTTGTGGTAGTAAAGAACAAATAGACAAATCAATATCTAAAAATTCTTGTTATTATAAAATTAATAAATTAGAAAACTCTGGATTAGTAGGTTTTACAACATTACTTTCTAATCATAGAAATCCTATCTTAACTAAGATAATTAATTATTTAGAGGATGAATAAAATAATAAATATAAATATTTTACAGAAGGATTTATTTAAAAAGTGGTTACAGATAACTAAACCTTATCATGGACTCACTAAACAACAACAAGATATATTATCTTTATTTTTATATTATCATTTTAAATTAAAACAAGATATAACAAATAACAAAATCCTATGGAAAATATTATTTGATTATGATACTAAAAAAGAAATAAAAGAAGAATTAAACATAACAGACCAAGTATTACAAAATACTTTAACTCAATTTAGAAAAAAGAAAATTATTATTGATAATGTTATTACACCTTCATTTATTCCTGAATTAAAAAAAGAAGACAAACAATTTAAAATAATTTTTAACTTTAATTTAATAAATGAGTAATATTGATGGTTTAAAAGTAAAAACTTTAATACATAAATTAGGTTTAAAATATCAACTTAAAGATAGTGATATAAAAGAATTAGTTGAATCACCTTATGAATTTAGTGCTTTAATTATTAAAAACTTAAAATTAGATGATATAACCAATTTAGAAGAATTAGATAAAATAAAAAAAAATTTTATGTTTACAGGATTTGCAAAAATATTTATTAATCCTGTAGCATTTGAAAAAAAACTAAAAAATAATAATAAATTAAATTTAAATAAATGGAAGAAGTAGAAAATATGACACATGATGATGTATTAGATATAATAAAAGATTTCCCAATTTTACCATTAGGTAGAAGATTAATAATTACTTTAAATATGGAAGAACCAGATGGGGGATTAGTATTATCAGATAATTCATTTTCAGAAGTACAATATGTATTAGCAGTAGGAACATATATTACTGATATAAAACCAGGTGGTAAAGTATTACTAGATTTAGAAAAAATGATGGAATATCATCAAAGTCCTGAAAATTCATATGAAAAGATTGGTAGAATTAAAATTAAACCAGTATTAGTAAATGGTAAAGTTTATGGATTAATAAATGACAATGTTGTCGATGCAATTGATTTAAGATAAAATATAAATATAATGAAAATAAAAGAAGCAGTAAATATATTAAAACAAGGTTTAGATATAGCTCTATCAAATGGAGCATTTAAAAAAACAGAAGATGTAGCATTATTATATAATTCTTTAGTAGAAGTTCAACAATATGTTGAAAGAACAGAAGCTCTTAATTCTGAAAAAGTTAATAAATCATTAAATGAATCTTCTAAATCTATAAAAAAAGATACAAAAGAAAGTATAGAAAAAGCAATTAGTAATATTAAAAACTAATGAAATTATTTGAAATAAAAAATTGGCAATTAGTAGTCTCCGAAGAAGTTTGGGGACTATTGCCATTTAATAAAATACTTAAACGTGATAAATCAAAAGAGAAAGAAAAAGCAATGAAAGAAATGCTTTTTTTATATTTCTATTGTGATATTAGGTCTGATTATTTAGCTATGAAAGAAGCTGATAGAATAGATGAAATTAAACATGATATTGGTTTACCAGATAATTGGGTTATTGATTCTGTTATAGAAGAAGCTATTGCTTTATATGTTAAACATGATACTGTACTTGAAAAACTTTATAGACAAACTTTAAAAGCTGTTGCAGCTATTGGTGATTATCTTGAAAATGCTGAAACTTTATTGTCTGAAAGAGATGTTAGAGGTAATCCAGTTAATGATATTAGTAAAATAACAACAGCTATTCAAAGAGTACCTAAACTTATGACAGATTTAAAGTCAGCATATAAAGAAGTAGTTAAAGAAAAAGAAGATATAGAGAATAAGAAAAAAGGAAGTAAATCATTTAATTTATTTGAAGATAATTTAGATTTTGGAAATGAATAAAGAAATAACAACAGGAGAAAATTGTAGTAAATTATTATTAGAAGCTATTAATGAATTAGCTGATACTGTTTTATTAACATACGGACCTAATGGTAGTACAGTTATAATTGCTGATAGTAATGGTAAACCTTATGTAACTAAAGATGGTGTATCTGTGGCTAATTATATTACTTTTGAAGACCCTATTAAAAATATAGCTGCTAATTTAGTAAAACAAGCTGCTCAAAATACTGTTAAAGAAGCAGGTGATGGTACTACTACATCTATATGTTTAGCTCAAGCTTTTATTAATAAAGGATTTGAATTATTAAAAAAAGATAATAGAAATTTTATACAAAAATTATTTAATAAAAAAGAAACTTTAACATATAATGAAATAAAATTAGAATTAGATAATTTAGAAAAAGATGTATTAAAAGAACTTAAATTATGTTCTAATAAATTAAATAAAGAAAAAATATATGAAGTAGCAACCATATCAGCTAATAATGATGATATTATAGGAGAATTAATTCAACAAGCTTTTAATAATTCTAATACTGTTAAAGTAGAAGAAGGTAATAAAGAATATGATGAATTAATTACTCTTAAAGGTATGAGATTAAATAGTGGATATTTTGATAAAGCATTTATAAATAATCCATCTAAACAATCAATTGAATATAATGATATTCCCCTATTAGTAGTAGAAGGACATTTAGATGATTTAAAACCTTATGCTAAAATTATCGAACAAAATCCTAAAGGTATAGCTATAATAGCAGACCATTTCTCTGATAGTGTAATATCTATTTTAAGAGATAATTATAATAGAGGATTATTAAATATAGCTTTACTTAAATCTCCAGGATTTGCTACACATCGTAAAGATTTGATGAATGATATAACATTATTTGCTGGTGGTAAAATTGGACATATAAGCTCTTTAAAAGCTACAAGTGATAGTATATTACTAACTAAAGAAGATATACCAATAGAAGCTTTAGAATTAGCTAATAAACTTAAAGAAAGCTTATCTGATTTAACAGATACACAAAAAGAATTAACACAACAAAGAATTGATAATTTATCTGGTAGTATTTCTGTAATTAAAGTAGGTGGTAAATCTGAACTTGAAATGAAAGAAAGAAAAGATAGAATTGATGATGCTGTACTTGCTGTTAGTTGTGCTTTAGAAGAAGGTATTATTCAAGGAGCTGGTAAAGAGTTATCTTTTATAGGAGAATTATATATTAATAATAAATTTCAATATTGTTTACATGCACCTATAGATAATATTTTTAAAAATGGAGGAGATATGAAAATAGTTAGAAATAATTTATTTAAACTTGGTATCGTTGACCCAACTAAAGTAACTAGAGTAGCTTTACAAAATGCTATATCAATAGCTAAAGTAATATTATCTACTAAAGCTGTAGTAATAAATAATAGATTATGGATATAAAAATGAATAGTTACCAGAGTTCTTTAACTGATGAAGTTAGAGATTCTGTTCCTAAAGAAGTTTGGGATGATATATTAGAATATATATCACAAGTAAAATTCATTCAAAATTTAATTGCTCCAGAAGAAATAAGAGGTTTTATTAAAGATAAACCTGTAATGACTTATGAAGATGATGACGATACTATTAAAGAATATGAAGATGGTAGAAAAGTTATAGATATAACTAATCCTCATATTTTAGAAAATATGGATTTTTTTAGAGAGAAAGCAATATTTTTTGAAAAAAATGGAAAATATACTAATTTAATACCAAATGGTAATCCTAAATCTGAATATGCACAATTTTGGAAAGAAGAATTATATAAATGGAAATATGGTCAAATAAGAGAAGATGGTGAATGGATTCCAGGGGAATTATATTTTTATTGGAATTATACACAAATTCCTTTAACAGAAAAAGATAAAAATACACGTAGTAAGAAACGTGTGGAAAGAGTTAAAAAATTTCCTAAACCATGGTTAGGGGATTATTTATTTCATCATTATGTTCATGCTGCTAAAGAAGAAGGAGAGCATGGAAAGTTATTAAAAACTAGGGGAGTTGGATTTAGTTTAAAAACTGCATCTTGGAGTCCTAGAAATATGTATGTATTACCTGGGTCACAAAACCCTAATTTTCATTTAGCTTCTGAAAAAACATTTTTAACTGGCGATAAAGGTATATGGGGTAAAATTTTAGATAATTTAGATTTTATAGCTGCGCATACCCCTTTACCTAGAATGAGATTACAAGATGGTAAAAAAGCTATGGAACTCCAGTTAGGATATGAAGATGAATATGGTGGAAGAAAAGGTTTATTATCTTCTGTATTTGGTATATCAATGAAAGATAATCCAGATAAAGCAAGGGGTATCAGAGGACCTCTAATCCATTATGAAGAAGACGGTTTGTTTCCTAATTTAGAAAAAGCTTGGAACGTAAATAGAAAAGCTGTGGAAGATGGTGGTGTAGCTTCTGGATTTATGCTTGCTGGTGGTACTGGTGGAGTTGAGGGAGCGTCATTTGCTGGTTCTGAAAAATTATTTTATAGACCTAAAGCATATAAAATATATGGTATTCCTAATGTATTTGATAGAAATACTGATGGTAGTACAAAATGCGGATTCTTTTGGGGAGCATATTTAAATAGAAATAAATGTTATAACGAAAATACAGGTGAACCAGATATAATTAAAGCTTTACTAGAAATATGTTTAGATAGATATGAAGTGAAATATAGTTCATCTGATGCTAATGCTATTACACAAAAGAAAGCAGAAGAACCTATAACTCCACAAGAAGCAGTAATGCGTACTGAAGGTACTGTATTTCCTGTAGCAGATTTAAAAGAATATTTAGAACAAATATCTGTTAAAAAAGATAGCTTTCTTGCAGAACACATGGTTGGTGAATTAGTATATGATACTACTGGAACTATTGTATGGAGACCTAATTCTGATAGACATCCTTTAAGAAGTTATGATACTGCTAGTGCAGATAAATCAGGAGCTTTAGAAATATTTGAAATGCCTAAAAAGAATTCTGAAGGTTATATTCCTAGAGGTAGATATATTGCTGGAATTGACCCTATTGATGCTGATACAGGTGAATCTTTATTTAGTATATTAGTAATGGACACTTTTACTGATAGAATTGTAGCAGAATATTCTGGTAGACCTAGAACAGCTAATGAAGCATACGAAATAGCTTTAAGAACATTAAAGTTTTATAATGCAGAAGGAAATTATGAAAAAAACTTAAAAGGTTTATTTAGTTATTTTGATAAACATAATAGTTTACATTATTTAGCAGATAACCCACAAATACTTAAAGATATGAATTTTATGAAAGCTACTAATCTTTATGGTAATAATGCTAAAGGTACACATGCAAATGCACAAATAAATTCATGGGGTAGATTACTTCAAGCTGATTGGCAAAGAAGTAAAGCTTATGGTGATGAAGAAGATACTAGATTAAATCTTCATAGATTAAGAGGTTTAGCTTATATAGAAGAATGTATTAAGTGGAACTCAGATGGTAACTTTGATAGGGTTTCAGCAGGTATAATGTTATTTATACTTAGAGAAGATAGAGTTAAACGAAGTGAATCTGTTAAAGCAAGACAAGGAGAAAAAATTAAAAATTTATCAAATGATTCTTTTTTTAATAAAAATTATAAAAATCGTAATAAAACTAATGAAAGAATAATGTATTCTGATGAAGAATAATTATTAATAGCTATAGGATTATTTAATAAATATAAAATAAAATAGAAATTACTTGACTTTTATAAAAAAATTAACTATATTTACAAGTTATAAAAAATACTATGCCAATAATTAATGTAAATCAACCGCCTCAAAGATTATCTTATTCCAAGAAAACTAAAACTTGGCGTAAGAATAATATTGATTTTGCTGATAAACACTCATTTTATAATAATGAGTCTGTTAGAAAAAGTTTAAGAAATAAGGTAATAAATCTTAATCTATACAATGGTATAGTAGATATAAGAGATTTAACTGATACTGTTAATCCATATCAATTAGATGCTACTTTTATACCAGATAATTTACCTCATCATCCTATTATTGTTCCTAAAATAGAATTATTAGTAGGAGAAGAAATAAAAAGAAGATTTGATTGGAGAGTAATGGTTACTAATCAAGATGCTGTTACTGCTAAAGAAAATTCTAAAAAGAAGTTATATTTTGAAAAACTTCAAGAATATCTTCAATCAAATTATGAAGAAGATGAACTTCAAGCTAAATTAAAGGAACTTGAAGATTATATGAAATATGATTGGCAAGATATTCGTGAAAAGATGGCTAATCAAATATTAAGACATTATTGGAATGAACAAGAATTTGGTTTAATATTTAATTCTGGATTTAAAGATGCATTAATACTTGCTGAAGAAATTTATCAAGTTGATGCTATACATGATGAACCAGTATTAACTAAATTAAATCCTTTAAAAGTACATTCAGTTCGTAGTGGTAATTCTGATAGAATTGAAGATAGTTCACTTATTATTTTAGAAGACCATTGGAGTCCTGGTAAAATAGTTGATTATTTTTATGATGAATTAAAAGAAGCTGATATTGATTATATATTAAATTATTCTTCTAAAAAAACAGCTAATTCATATGTAGATGATAATAACAATCATGCTTTATTTAGAGATGGAATACATTCTAATTTTGGTACAGAAAATGTTGCTGCTTATGATAGTATTTTTGGAATAGCTGAAATTAATGGACATTATTTTGGTTCTAATTATACAGATGAAAATGGTAATATAAGAGTATTACGTGTATATTGGAAATCTCTCAAAAAAATACAAAAAATAAAATATTATAATGAAGAAGGTGATATTGAATATAAAATACGTTCTGAAGAATATATTCCTGACAATAATTTAGGTGAAGAATCTACATCTATGTGGGTTAATGAATGGTGGGAAGGTACTAAAATAGGTAAAGATATTTATTTAAAAATGATACCTCGTACTGTTCAATATAATAAAATGAATAATCCTTCTTATTGTCATCCAGGAATTATAGGTCAAATTTATAATACTAATCAAGGTAAAGCTGTATCATTAATTGATAGAATGAAAAACTATCAATATATGTATGATGCTATATGGGATAGACTTAATAAAGCTATTTCTACAAATTATGGTAAAATATTTGAATTAGATTTAGCTAAAGTACCTGATAATTGGGAAATAGAAAAATGGTTACATTTTGCTATAGTTAATAAAATTGCTGTAGTAGATTCATTTAAAGAAGGTAATCAAGGTGCAGCAACTGGTAAATTAGCTGGTAGTTTTAATACTCAAGGAGGACGCTCTATTGATATGGAAACTGGTAATTATATACAACAACATGTACAATTACTTGAATTCATTAAAATGGAAATGTCTGAAATTGCTGGTGTATCTAGACAAAGAGAAGGACAAATTAATAATAATGAAACAGTAGGTGGTGTTGAAAGGTCAGTTAATCAATCATCACACATCACTGAATATTGGTTTGCTACACATGAAAAAGTTAAACTTAGAGTTTTAACAGCTTTTTTAGAAACAGCTAAAATTGCATTAAAAGGTAATAATAAGAAAGTACAATATATTTTGGATGACCAAACTGTTCAAATGTTAAATATTGAAGGTGATGAATTTGCTGAATGTGATTATGGTTTAGGTGCTACTAGTTCATCAAAAGGACAAGAACTTGAACAAATGTTAAAAAGTTCAGCACAAGCATTTATGCAAAATGGTGGTGGAATGAGTACTATTATGGATATTTATTTTAGTCCTAGTTTGTCTGATATGAGACGTAAATTAGAAAAGTCTGAAGATGAAATAAATCAAAGAAATGCTAAAGCTTCTGATGATGCTAATAAAATAGCTCAACAAGGTCAAGAACAAGCTCTTCAATTAGAACAGTCAAAACTTCAATTAGAAGATATTATAAATCAACGTGATAATGAAACTAAGATTTATATAGCTGAATTAAATGCATCATTAAATAATCAAGAAGAAACAACTGATGGTATTTTAGAACCTTTAGACGAACAAAAATTTGAGTTAGATAAAGAAAAAGTTAGAAACGATAAATTAGATAAAATCCGTAAATTAGATGATGCTATGAAAATACATAAAGATAAAATGGAGCGTGAAGATAAGAAAATTTCTGTTGCTAGACAAAATAAAAATGTAAAGAAATAGCTATGGTAAAAATAAATAAAATGAAAATATATTAAATTATTATTGACATTTAATAAAAAAAATAGTATATTTGTAAATTAATGGGAGAAAATTAAATATTATGGAAGAAAATGAATTTGGAATGAGTATGTTTAAGAACATGGATATTCCAGGTCTAGAGCTAAATTTAGATGATGCTCCAGATGAAATAAAAAAATTATTAGGTGAGGAGTATAATGAATCATCAGATAGTTCTGATGATAATAATGATGATGATACATCTGATGAAGAAAATATAAATCTCAATGAGGGTGGTGAAAACCAAACGGAGGAAGTAGTTGAGGAAGAGGAACAAGAAGAGGGTGATAGTCAAGATGATTCTCCCAATATTTATTCTTCCTTTGCAGACGTTCTTGTTGAACGAGGACTTTTACCTTCTCTGGACCTCAAAAATAATAAAATTTTAGATGCCGACGGATTAATTGATGCAATCAAAATAGAATCTGAAAATACAACTAAACAATATATTATTAATAAATTAGGTGAAGATGGATATGAAGCTTTAGAAAAAGGAATAACTTTAGCTGAATATCAAAATCATGTAAATACTGTTCAAACTTTAGATAAAATAACAGATGATAATTTATCAAATGATTTAGAACTTAGTAAAAATATTATTTTACAAGATTATATTAACCAAGGTATAACTGAAGATAGAGCGCTTAAACTACTTAAAAAAACAATTGATTTAGGAGAAGAATCAATTATTGAAGATGCTAAAGAATCATTAGTAAGTTTGAAAGAAATGCAAGCAGTACAACTTCAAAAATTACAAGATGAAAGACAAACTGAACATCAAAAAGAAGTTGAAAAACAAGAAAAAATAGATAATGATTTAAAAAATACCATCTATAAATCTAAAGAAATTATAGAAGGATTAAAAATAGATAAAGCTGTACAAGATAAAGTATATCAAAGTATTACTAAGGTTGTAGGTCAAAGCCCATCAGGAATTATGGAAAACAAACTGATGAGAGATAGAAGGCAAGACCCTATTAATTTTGATACAAAACTTTATTATCTATACGAGTTAACTAATGGTTTTAAAGACTTTTCTAAACTCATTAGTAAATCAGAAAGTAAAGCTGTGAGTAAACTAGAACAGACTTTACGCCAAACAAACTTTAAAGGACAAGGAAATACTCCAACATTTTTAGGAGACCCAAATAGTTACGGAGGAAGTGAATTTGGTTCAGAACTAGTTTTATAAATAAGAGACAGGATTGAGTCTAGGAAGTTTTAAAAAAAACAGGACAAATATATCTGGACAGTCTCAACAATGATAATAAAAATAAAAAAAAATAAATAGATTAATTAATTATGAGTTTAGGTAAATTTGTTATGACCAAAGGTAAATCTTGGTCAGGATTAACGTTAAAAAACCATATTGGTGCTATCTTCGGATTGAAGCCTCAATTGGTTTCTCCACTTACAACTGTTTTACTACAAAACTCAGGGATGAAAAATCTAGATACTACTCTTTCATTATTCCCAGAGAAAGTACTAGAAACCTCTGATGATTTTGTATGGAAAGTAGTAGGAAGTGAAGAAAGAAACATTCCTTTAGTAGAAGCTAGATATGCAGGAGCTGTAGTAAATTCTGGTGATTCAAATGTGGGTGCTGGTCGTACAAGACTAGAACTTGTATTTGGAGAAAAATACTTTTCTAAAGTACATGTTATTGCTGGTAATAAACCAGATGACTATCAATATAGATTGTTAGAAGAGCCTTATGAAGAAGGTGGAAATTATGTTTATGAAGCTGAAATCTGGGGTGGACAAGAAACTCTAGGTGGTGTACCAGGTTCTGATTTAGTTGCTGGTGTTAGATTCAGTATTGAATCTTCTTATGTTGAAGATGAACTTTCCACAAGAGGTTCTGAAATTCAATTTACATCTCCTTACTTAATGAGAAATAGTGTATCTACACTTCGTTTTGAACATAAAGTATCAGGTGCAATGATTGATGTTAAAGTAGAGCCAGTTTATTTTGGAGCTATTGAAACTAGAGACCCTAACACAGGAAAAACACATAAGTCAGTTACATGGATGCAAGAAGTGTACTGGCAATTTGAGAAAGCAATTTCTCGTATTAAAGCTAGAACATTAATGTTTGGTAAAACAAACAGAGATGAAAATGGTAGATTCTTAAATAAAGGAAATTCTAACATTGAAATTAAAGCTGGTTCTGGTATTAGAGAACAAATGGAAGTAAGTAATACTTCAACCTATAATGTTTTTGCAATAGCAATGTTGGAAGATATTCTTTCTGAATTATCAGAAGGTAAATTAGATTGGGGTGAACGTCAATTTATGTTACGTACAGGTGAAAGAGGAGCTGCTCAGTTCCATAGAGCTGTAACAGCTTTAGCATCTGGATGGACTTCTGTTGGATTTGATAACACAGGAACTCAAGCTATTGAAAAAGTTAGTTCTAAGTTCCATAATAATGCTTACGGTGCAGGTTTCCAATTTACTGAATGGAGAGCTCCTAATAATATTCACGTAATGTTAGAAGTTGACCCAATGTATGATGATAAAGTACGTAATAAGATATTACATCCAGATGGTGGTGTAGCAGAATCTTATCGTTATGATATCCTTTATATTGGTTCTATGGAAGAGCCTAATATCCAAAAAATCAAAGTAAGAGGTGACGATGAAATGAGAGGATATAAAGCTGGTATCAGAGACCCTTTTAGTGGACGTAGAGGTGGAATTATGCAACATATGGAAGATTCAGCAACAATGTCAGCAATGTGTGGCACTGGAGCTATGGTAAAAGATTCTTCTAGAACTGCAACTTTTAAACCAGCCTTACTAGCATAATAGTAATGATATATATAGCTTTGAAGGGTGTGCTTAACACCCTTTATTTTATTAATAATTTAAACGGGAGAAATAATGGCAATTGAAGAAAAAAAATTTGTCTTACCAAATGAAATAGTTACGGTAAGATTTATTCCAAGAAAAAAAGGTATGGCAGCTAATGTTGGAGACAACCATGTTATATCAGGAGGTATGTTAACAAATTCTGTAAGAGGATTTGTGTTACCTAGAAAAATTAGAGGTGGAGGATTAGTAAATGCTCTAACTAAAGCAGAAAAAGAAACTTTAGAAGAAGAAACAGGAATAGATTTATCAGTATATGGTAAATTTTGGGAAACTTTTAAAGTTAAACTTCGTAAAGATGATGCAAGTAATGTTTTTGATTTAAGTACACCAATGGGTTATATTTCATTAAAAGTATTAGAAAAATATGAAGATGACATTGCACATTCTTGGGTAGAAAGAGATAATAAACCAACTTACCAATTTGTAATAACCAGACCAGGAGAAGTAACTGATGATAACAAAGCTAAACTTGATGTTAAAAAAGAAGCTTTTAAATTATATGGTAAAATAGAAGATAATAAAGATAAATTAATATCTATATTAAAACTATTAACTAATAAACCAATTAGTTCACAATCTACTTTAAAATGGGTTCAAGGTTTAGTTGAAGAATATGTTGATAAAACACCTAGTAAATTTTTATCAGTTATTCAAGATGAAAGTTTTGAAACTAGAGCTTTAATTAATAAAGGAATTGAAACTGGTATTATTAAAAGAAATGGTAATAAATATGCAACAGTAGATGGTTTGGACTTATGTGAAAATGGTTCAGTGGCTACAATTGATAATGCTGTTAAGTATTTAGACAATCCTAAACATCAAGATGTTAGAGACTTAATAGAAGCAAAAATAGATAACGCTATTTAATAATGACTACAGCTGAATTTAGTAATCAATTTGATATTTTTTATAATAGTATAGCTACTAATAATGCTCCGTCAATAGATTTATATGAAAAATCTGTATATCTAACAAAAGCTCAACTAGAAATAGTTAAAAATTATTTTGAACCAAAAGGTAATAAATATCAAAAAGGTTTTGAGCAATCTAGTAAAAGACGTAATGATTTAAGTCAATTAATCAGAAATTATAAAAGTATAACTGTAGTAACATCAAATGATTCTATATCAGATAATTCTATATTTTTTAGAATACCTAATAATACTTTTATTATAATACAAGAAAAAGCTTTAATAAATGATGTTAATTCATGTAATAATGGAACTTATGTAAAAATAAAACCAATAACACATGATGAATTTAATATACAAGAAGATAATCCATTCAAAAAACCAGATAAAGATTTAATATGGAGATTGGATTATTATTCTCAAACAGGAAATAATAAGAATGTTGAATTAATATCTCCTTATAATTTAAGTGAATATAAAATGAGATATGTTCTTTTTCCAGAACCAATAATTTTAACTAATTTATTAACTGCTTTTCCATCTGAAACATTAACAATTAATGGTGTTTCATTAGAACAAACTTGTAAACTTAATGAAAGTGTTCATATAGAAATTTTAAATAGAGCTGTCGAGTTAGCCACTGCAGATTATAATCCACAAGATTTAGCAGTAAAAACTCAAATAAATAATAGAAACGAATAAATAACAATTAATTTTATACAATGAGTGTATTTGGACCAAACCAAGTAGAAGAACTAATTATAGGTAATGCTGTAGCATCAGAAACTACATTAGCTACTTTCATAGCTTCTGCTTCAGACCAAGAAATCAAAGTACTATCAGCTGATGGTAGTGCTCCTGCCAGTGGTGAAAACTTTAAAGTTTATCAAAAGAATGCAGGTAGTTCCTCTAAGGGACTTAATTATGAATTTTCAGATATTATAAAAGCTGATAAAGTAGAAAAGGTAATCTTAAAAGAGTATAGTGCAGAGGTTAATAAATCTGTAACTGCTACAGTAGGTTCTGCATCTGCAAATACAGCTTATTTAGTAAATATCAGATTATATAATGATGGAGGTTCATTATCTCCAGAAAATTTTGTAACAATTACTGGTAGTTATACCACAGGTGCTAGTGCTGGAACTGTTCAAGCAATTAGAGATGGGTTAATAACTTCTTTAAATTATAACTTAACAAAACGTGGCGGTAGTGAATTTGTAGTAGCTGCTAATAGTACAAATGCTATTGATATTACTGGTGCTGCTCAAGCAGTTGTAGCTGGTAAAATTACAGGTCGTCAAATTGAATTTGATGTACAAGGTAAAAGTTTTGATGTAGCTGGTACTTCACATGTTAATACTAACGCTATTACTGTAGTTGTAAATAATGAAAACTTTCCAGGAACTGGAACAGGTAAGTATGCTGTAAATTTAGAATGGTTTACTAAAGGATATAAATATGATGTTTATAGACAATATGGTTATCCAGCAGATTTTACAGAAAGAACTCCTTTCTATGCTTCTTCTGGAAGTACATATAATGCAATTCATATTAAATATAAAGAGTCTAGAATTTCTCCTACTGTAGAAGAACAACCAAAAGTTCTTACTATTTTAGTTGTAAAAACTAACTTAGCTAGTAATGTTAATACTAATAATGTTCTAGTAGATTTACGTACTATCTTAGGTTCTGGTAATGTACCAGCTAACCTAGCAGTAGTATAATAAATATTTAAATAACTAATACTTGGAGAGTTGAGTTTCAAAGCTCTTCTCTCCTTTTTTATTTTATAAAAAGATGCAAATAACAAGTTTTGAGATATCTGCTAATAGAACGCAGATGAATGTAATTATAACAGATGCTGCTAGTATCACATCTTTAAAATTTTGGACAGAAGTAACTTATAAAGATTATTCATTAGCAATTGATTTAACTTCTAAACTAACTGCATCTGCTACAGAAAATATTACAATAACTCTATCAGATATCGGATTATCCTATTTTGATGGAGTTTATTTTTTAGAAGCGGAAGATACAGATGAAATATCATCTGCTATAACAAAAGATTTAACAAGATATAAAGAGTGTATTTTAAATAAATTACTTGAATATTCTGTATGTGAAGATTGTTTAAAAAAAGAATCTGTAAGTTTAACTAATGCAAATAGATTATTAAGAGGTTTAGAAGATGCAATAGAACAAGGTTTTATAAATGAAATACTTATTATAATATCAGCTTTAAAAAAATATTGCTCTAATGAATGTACTTCATGTGGGAGTAGAGATAATGTAATTGATACAAATTATTATTCTTCAAATGGTTAACCAACAAATACATATCACAAGTATATCAAAAGCTATATCTAATGCTAAAATATATGGTAAATTAGATATGAGCATTATTGAACTTTATAGTTTGTATAATGATTGTATTTATTTTGCTCAAGAAAAAAGTGATTTAGGAAGTACTCAATTTGATGATTATATAGTATATTTAAAAAATGAAGCTGCTAAATTAGTTTATAAATATCCTAAAGATTTATGTAACTATAAAGTTATAATACCTAATGATAATATAACAACACCTATTGTTTTAACAAATACAGCACCTACTGTAGATAATAATACTGTTAATTTAAATACAGATACAACTTATCAATTTACTGTTGGAGATTTTACATTAAATTATTTTGATTCTGAATATGAAGGATATAAATATTTATTAATATATCCTTTGACATCTTCAACTTATGGTAATTTAAAAACAACTTATAATACAGTTGAAGTTACTTCTCCTATTATTATAAATATATTTGGACTATCAAGTTCTACCTCTATTGATTTATATTATAATAGAACAGATTTTACAGCATTTGGTCCAGATGTGTTTAATTTTAGAGTATCAGATAGTAATACAAATTATTTATATAGTTTAATACATACATTAGGAGTATCTGGAGCATTATCATCTAATAATAATTTACCGCCTGAAAATATAGGTGATATTACTTTATATATAGCAAATAGAGTAAATACTACTCTTACTATGACTATGTTTACTACAGGATTAGTTGACCCTTATACTGACCCAGAAGGTGATTTAATAGATGCTATTAGAATAGTAGATATATCTAATGCAAACCAAGGAATTTATTATTTAAATGGTACTCCAATTATAGAAGGACAAATAATTACTAGAGAAGATATTGAAGCTGGTTTATTTATTCATTCAGGACCTAATACTGATTCAGCTAGTTCAGATGTATTTGAATTTGAAATTAGAGATGAAGGTTCAGGAATATGGATTGGTTAATAAAATTAATAAAATGGATTATGGCATTATTTAATATAACAAATTTACCAGGTACTATAGAACAAAGAAGTTTTATGACTTCTAATATGAACATCCATATAGATACAATGACTTTAAGAATAAGTGAATTACAAATAACAGAAGACCAATGGTCTGGAATTTTATAATATAAATGGCACAATTAAATTTAATTTTAGGTACACCTAATAACGAAGATGGTGATTTTGTAAGAGATGCATTTGTGAAAACAGAAGCTAACTTTACAGAATTATATGCAAAAGTTAATACATCTGATTTTAATAATAATGGTTCAGATGGTATTAGTACATTTGTAGAAACAGATGAATTAGGTATTACTGCATTTAGTAACGATTATAATGATTTAAATAATTTACCAATTATTCCAAATGCACCAACAGGGTTAGAAGCTATAGATGAAGGTAATGGTATAGGATGGAGATTAATAGGTCGAGACCCTTTAAATTATGGAAATATAGGAAATAATGCTATAGATTTATCAAAATCTCTTTTTCCTTCAACTACTAATGGGGCTACAGGAGCATCTTCTTTTGCATTAGGTATAGATGTAAAATCTAGTGGTATTACCAGTATATCTATGGGTTATAAACTAGATAATAGTTCTTTAGACGGTGTTACAATAGGTATTAATAATACTATTTCTGGATATGCAAATTCCGTATTTGGTGTAGGTCAAATTGTTGCAGGAATGGCTGCAACAGTAATTGGTCAAGCTGCTGATGTTGCTTCTACAAGTTTTTTAGATTGGAATGCATTTCCAACAAAACCAATATTTGTAGTTGGTAATGGTACTATACAAAATGCAGATATAAATTATACAGTATTAACAAGAAGTAATGCTTTTAAAATTTTATATAATGGTGAAATTACTGCACCTAGTTTAACAACAGCTTTAATAGATGCAGAATTAACAGGTAAAGTTTTAATAACTAAAGAATATGCAGATACTAATTATAGCGGTGGTGGAGTAACAACATTTGCAGCATTATCAGATGTTTCTTTAGGAACTTTATCAATAAATAATTTATTACGTTGGAATGGTACAGAGTGGGTAAATAGCACAGCTGCTTCTTTAAATTTAGTAGATAGAACAGCTACAAATTTTATGGTCAGCGGTTCTGTGTTGGATTTTCAAATAGGAAGTCAATTACGTACATTTTCAACACCAAGGTTTTATAATGATATTATACTAAACAATACTACTTTAACAGTAGATGAAAATATTGCTAATGATAATTATGTTTTAAAATATGATTTTGCTACTCAAAGCATCAATTTACAAGCTGAAACAAATGTTAATACAACAATTCCACATTTAGGATATAATAATACAAATCAAACC
>Ga0210044_10000149_pt1 | contig 98913 bp, 69 predicted proteins | sample CryGey13umfilter_2_FD_183959 | JGI IMG/M metagenome (GOLD analysis project Ga0210044, IMG submission 183959) | Groundwater microbial communities from aquifer in Utah, USA - Crystal Geyser 4/9/14 3 um filter (SPAdes) (version 2) | ecosystem: Environmental > Aquatic > Deep subsurface >... | reverse complement strand
GACACCGGGTCACAGGCAAGGGTCGGCGTCGGGCGCTGGATCACCTTCTACAACCACCAGCGGCCTCACGCCGCCCATGGCGGGCAACCGCCCGCCGTGGTCTGCTTCAACAGCATCGAAACCGATCAGCAGCTGCAGGCGGTAGCTTAAATCAGCCGGGAAACTGTCCAAGGGTTGGGGAGCAGCTCACACCTCCCTGATCCCAGTCATCGGGAAGTAGTTTAGCAGGTTTCTGTCAGGAGCGAAGTTTTTTGTCCGTGAGCAAGCTTTTTTGTCATTTCACACCGTCATCGACCGGACGGCCGCGCTTATTCGACCGTCACCGACTTGGCGAGGTTGCGCGGCTGATCGACGTCGGTGCCGAGCGCGAGCGCGGCGTGATAGGCCAGAAGCTGCACCGCCACCGCCGCGACGATCGGCGCGGCGATGTCGGGAACGGTCGGCAGCACCAGCTGGCGCCAGGTCGCCGGCGCTTCGGCGGCGCCGGCGGCGTCGGTGATCAGCAGCACCTTGCCGTGGCGCGCCATCACTTCGGCCAGGTTCGAGGCGGTCTTGTCGAACAGCGGGCCATGGGGGGCGAGCGCCACCACGGGGGTCGCCGCGTCCACCAGCGCGATCGGCCCGTGCTTCAGCTCTCCCGCCGCGTAGCCTTCGGCGTGGCGATAGGTCAGCTCCTTCAGCTTGAGCGCGCCCTCCATCGCCATCGGGTGCATGACGCCGCGTCCGATGAATAGGACATCCTGCGCCTCGGCGATCTCGCTCGCCGCCTCGGCGATGGCGGGCTCCAGCATCAGCGCGTCGGCCACCGCGCCGGGAACGCGCGCCAGATCCGCCAGGCGCGCGGCGTGGGCGGCGGGGTCGAGCGCGCCGCGCGCCAGCCCCGCCCGCAGCGCCATCTCGGCCAGCGTGATGAGCTGCGCCAGAAACGCCTTGGTCGAGGCGACGCCGATCTCGCGGCCCGCGCATGTCGGCAGCACCACGTCGGCCTCGCGCGCGATGCTGCTCTCCTCGACGTTGACCACCGCCGCCGTGGTCTGTCCCGCCGCCTTCGCCAGGCGCAGCGCCGCCAGCGTGTCGGCCGTCTCGCCCGACTGGCTGACGAAGACGCACAGACCCCCGGCTTCGAACGGCGGCGCGCGATAGCGGAACTCCGAGGCGACATCGACATCGACCGGCACGCGCGCGAACTGCTCGAACCAGTAGCGCGCCACCATGCAGGCGTAGAAGGCCGTGCCGCAGGCCACCATGCTCACGCGCCGCAGGGCGGGCCAGTCGATCCCCGCCGTGCGGTCGGCCGCCACCGCCGCCGCGAGCGCGCGCGCCGCCACGGCGGGCTGCTCGTGGATCTCCTTGGCCATGAAGTGGCGCCGGCCGTCCTTGTCCACGTCCGCCGCGTCGATGGACATGTTGCGGATCGGCCGATGCACCGGCATTCCGCTCGCGTCGAACACATGGGCGTCGCTGTGGGTGACCGCAGCGTAGTCGCCCTCCTCGAGAAAGGCGATCCGCCGGGTCAGCGACGCGAGCGCCAGCGCGTCGGAGCCGACATACATCTCGCCCTCGCCATGGCCGATCACCAGCGGCGGGCCGAGGCGGGCGCAGACCATCAGGTCCTGAAAGCCCTCGAACACGAAACACAGCGCATAGGCGCCGCGCAGGCGCGGCAGGGTCGCCGCCACCGCGTCGAGCGGCGCCAGACCCCGCGCCATCGCCTGCGCGACTAGCGCCGCCACCACTTCGGTGTCGGTTTCGGAGGTGGGGATCCAGCCTGCGGTCTTCGCCTCCACGCGCAGCTCCTGCGCGTTCTCGATGATGCCGTTGTGCACCAGCGCCACCGGCCCCACGCGATGGGGATGGGCGTTATCCTCGCTGGGCACGCCATGCGTCGCCCAGCGGGTGTGGCCGATGCCGGTGGTTCCCGCCAGCGGCTCGGCCTCCAGCCGCGCCGCCAGCGCCGCGATCTTTCCCATCGCGCGGCGGCGCGCGATCTGCCCGCCCCGCAGCACCGCGACGCCCGCGCTGTCGTAGCCGCGATACTCCAGCCGCCGCAGCGCCTCGATCAGCAATGGCGCGACCTGGCGCTCCGTGCCCACGATCCCGATGATGCCGCACATGAATCCGTCCCCGCTCTATGTCGTCGCTATTTCTTTCGCGCCGCGGCGAGCGCCGCGAAGCGCGCCTTCAGCAAGGCGGCCAGACCGGGCTTGTTCTGTTGGCGCGCCCGGCCGATCGCCAGCGCCTCGTCGGGCACGTCGGCGGTGATGACCGAGCCGGAGCCGACATAGGCGCCCTTGCCCACCCGCACCGGCGCCACCAGCGCCGCATTCGAGCCGATGAAGGCGTTGTCGCCGATGTCGGTGCGGTGCTTGGCGAAGCCGTCGTAATTGCAGGTGATCACGCCCGCGCCGATGTTGACCCCCGCCCCCACGGTCGCGTCGCCGACATAGGACAGGTGGTTCACCTTGGCGCCGGCGCCGAGATCGGCGTTCTTGATCTCGACGAAATTGCCGACGCGCGCCCCGGGCCCAAGCGCGGCGCCGGGGCGCAGCCGCGCGAACGGGCCGACCTCGGCGCCGTCGGCCAGCGTGCACCCCTCAAGGTGGCAGAAGGCGCGGATCCGCGCGCCGCGGCCAACCCGCACGCCGGGGCCGAACACGACGTTGGGCGCGACCTCGACATCCTCGGCCAGCACGGTGTCCCATGAGAAGAACACGGAGGCCGGATCGGTCAGGGTCGCGCCGCCGGCCATCGCCGCGGCGCGCGCGCGGGACTGGAACGCGGCCTCCGCCGCCGCCAGGCCCGCGCGGTCGTTGACGCCGATGGTCTCGGATTCCGGCCGCACGATGATCGCGCAGGACCGCCCCTCGGCGCCGGCCGCCGCGACCAGATCGGTCAGATAGGTCTCGCCTTGCGCGTTGCCCGCCGCCAGCCCGGCGAGCCAGCGTTCCGCATTGGCGGCGTCCAGCATCATGATCCCGCCGTTGCACAGGGTCGCCGCGCGCTCCGCCGGGGTGGCGTCGGCCTCCTCCACGATCCGCGCAAGGGCGCCGTCGGGACCGGTCATCAGCCGTCCATAGCCCGTCGGCGCCGCCGTCTCGAAGCCAAGCACGACGACCGCCGCGCCCGCGCGGCGGGCCGCGCGCATCGCCAGCAGCGTCTGCGGCGCGATGAACGGCGTGTCGGCGTAGAGCACCAGCAGATCGCCCTCGGCCTGCGTCAACGCCGCCATGCCGCAGCGCACCGCGTCGCCCGTGCCCCGGGCGGGGTCCTGAACCGCGATGGCCACGTCCGGCCTCAGCGCCGCCGCCGCCGCCGCCACCGTCCGCCCTGCAACGCCGGGGCCGGTCACCACAACCACCTGATCAGGCTCGATCGCGGCGGCCGACGCCAGGACATGGCCCAGAAGCGGCAGTCCGCCGACGTGGTGCAACGGCTTGGGAATGGCTGAACGCATCCGTGATCCGACGCCGGCGGCGAGGACGATGCTGGCGGTGCGCGACATCTGGGATCTCAACATGACCGGCGTGATAGCCGACTATCGCCGCGTGAAAAAGATCCCACCATTCTTTTCTCGCGGCGCCCGGTCCGGCGGCATTCGCGCGCCGGGCGCGCGTCGCCAGGCGCATGACAGCGCTCGGGTCTCTCAGAATTCGGCAGCGGCGCGCCAGCGGCGGAAGCGGCCGCGGCGCGTCGCCTCCGCCACCAGCCCCGCCGCGCGCAGGGCGGTCAGCGCGCGGTTCATGTGCTGCTGCGTGACGCCCAGCCGCGCCTGAAGCCAGGCCCCGTCCGCCGTCGGCTGCGTCATCAGCGCGTCGGCGACGCGCGCGGCCAGACCGCTGGCGAGGCGCAGGTCGGCGCGCCAGGCCTCGAGCCGGTCGAGCGCCAGCAGATGCGCCAGCGCCGCGCGCTCGACGGCCGGCGCCCAACGCAACGCCGTTTCGTCCGGCCCCGCCGCCAGCGGGCGGGTCGCCGTCAACGCCCCGGCGGCGGCCAGCGGCGCGAACGGCAGCGCGCGGCAGACGCCGCAAGCAGCCGCGCGCATGGCGACCACGGCGCCGGTCAGCCGCGCCCGCGCCGGCCAGCCCGCCTGCGCCGTCCAGGCTTCGAAAGCCGCCGCCCCGCGCAGCGCGGCGCAGGCGTCGGCGCCCGCCGCAGCCGCCTGCGCCGCAGCCTCAGCCCCGGCTTCGGTTTCGGCCGCGGCTTCGGCGTCGCGCGGCGCGGCGGGATCGGCGAGCGCGTCGCGCACCGCCGCCGCGTCCATCGCCCGCCATCCGGAAGCGGCCAACGCAGCGACGGGATCCGCCGCCGCCGCCGGGCGCGCCAGCGCTGCGGCGGCCCAGCGGGTCCATGCCTCGGCTTCGTCGGTCACGAAGTCCGTCCCGGCGTCCCGCGCGACCAGCGCCGCCGCCCCGCCGCGCCAACCCAGCGTCGCGCCGAGCGCGGCGGCCTCGGCGGCGGCGATCCGGCTCACCGCCGCCGGAGCGCCCCAGCGCCAGCGCCGCGTCCGCTCGTCAAGCCGCGCCAGCGCCGCCTCGGCCCGGGCCAGCGCGACGGCGCCGGCGAAGCGGGGGACATGCGCGCGGCGAGCAAGCGGCGGCGGGTGCGGCGCCGTATCCTCCGCCGCGTCATAGATCGAGACGGGCGCGGCGTCATCCTCGTCCGGACCATCGTACAGGCCTCCGGTCATTTTGTAGCTCCGTCAGATTTTTGGATAGCTTAGCGAACTTATACGGCATCATTATATTCATTACCTGTGTTTCTTTCGACGCCACGACATCGGCGGAACCGATCAGCCTGCGCGCCCTTGCGCGCCGCGCAGCCGAGGGCGCGATGTGGTCGGGATGACGGCGCGCAAACGACTGTGCGCATGCGTTTCAAACGACCGTTTTATCCCGTCGCCGTTTCTGCGAATTGGGCGCGCGATCCACTTCCTGCGCAGGCGCCGTTGCGCCACGATCCCTCAAGGAGCGCCAGAGCGTTCTTTCCGATCAGGATCGTTTTCGGTCAGGTCACGCCGCCGCCGATCCGCGCCATACTGGCGAAAGTCTTGCTAAATCATGGGGATGGCGACCATGTCCGCATATCCCTGACCACGCCCCGACGCGTCTTTCGGATGATAAATCCGACTTGATCGAAGGAGGCTGCAAGGGAGTGTTGAAAATAGGGCAAAAGTTATGTAATAAGACTTTTATATGAAATCTAAGGCTGCCCAACGTCCGGTGCGCCGTTAGGTTGTGTAGGCTGCTCAACGGCGTCGTGTAAATTTGGAGTGTGTGAAGTGAATGAACCTCTCCCTGTTGGCGTTCGCTCCTCCGGAAGCGGCGACGCCGATGCAGCGGCGTCTGCGATCTATCCCATCGACTGCGTGAACTTGGCTGTAGCGGATCTCGCGGCGCGCGACACCCTCGATCAGGTCGATGAGACTCTCGATCAGGCCACTCAGACCTTGTGGGACAGATGCTGCCACGGGCCGTGGAAGAACAACGGCGTCGTTACGACCTACACCGACGGCGGCGCGGCGGAGGGCGGTCAGGCCCGGGTCGCGCCCGATCCGGCGCGTGAGCAACTGGTCTTGGGATACGCGCCGCTCGATCCCGACACCCTCGATCAGGTCGATGAGACCCTCGATCAGGCCACTCAGACCTTGTGGGACAGATGCTGCCACGGGCTGTGGAAGAACAATGGCGTCGTTACGACCGACGGCGGCGCGGCGGAGGGCGGTCAGGTCCGGGTCGCGCCCGATCCGGCGCGTGAGCAACTGGTCTTGGGATACGCGCCGCTCGATCCCGACGCCCTCGATCCCGACGCCCTCGATAATCTCTGCGGCGGCGGTTTCATTGACGCCGCAAGCTCCGAGTCCCTGATCGGCTTCGCGCGGGGGGACAGGCCAGGCGGCGGCGGCTCGTCCTTCGTCAGTTCATCGGCAGGCGTTGGCGACGATGGCGCCACTATCGCGGGCGGCGGCGGGAGCTTTGGCGGCGGCTTTGGCGGCGGCGGGGGCGGGAGCTTTGGCGGCGGCGACGTTGGCGGCGGGGTTCGCGGCGGCGGCGCCGGCTTTGGCGGCGCCGGCTTTGGCGGCGGCGGCTTTGGCGGCGGCGGCGCTCCCTTCAGGGTTCCCGAGATCGACGCCATGGGCGGCGTCATCGCCCTCGCCATGCTGGCCGCCCTTGTGGCTTTAAAGCGCGAGCGACGCTGAAAGATCGGCGCCGCGCCGACATCGGCGCCGCGCGACACGCCGCAATCGCGCCTGAAACAGGAAAGCCGTCCTTGAGGCTGTCACGGCGTCGCCCCGCCGGGAATGCGCCGAGGGATGACCGGCGCCAACCTGAGGCGTGCTGACGGCGCTTCAAAAATCACGACGATCGCGGCTTGTTCGCGGGCGCAGGCGGCGGCGGCCTGCGCTGACCTCAAGCAGCCGACAAGCGTTCGGAGAAGACGAGCGGTCGATTGTCGCCCTTCGGAGCGTGCGACATGCAGACCCCGGGGTGGGCAGGGATCATGACGGCTGGACATGGCCATGGCGCAGCAACGGGAGCAACCCAGGGCCGCGCCGTCATCGCGCGGCGGGGCGCAGCGACTCTGGCGCTGGTCGCCGCAGTCCTGCTGGCCGAAGCGCTCGCCGTTCTCGCCGTCTATCCCGGCACGCCGGTTTTCGACTGGCGCGCGCAGGTCCCGGCCGCCGTGGCCGTGCTCGTCGGCAGCGCCGACGTACACGGCTTTCTGATGGCGGTGGCGGTCTGCATCGTCTTCGCCGCCCGACCGACGGCGCGCGCCGCCCTGCTCGGCGGTCTGCGCCCAGCCCCGGCCGCCAGCTGGATCGGCCTCACCGTCGCAGGCGCCGGAGTCCTTCTCGCGCCGGGACTTCTTGTTCCTGCGGACGCCGACAGGGCGGTGGTTCTGGCGGCGATCCTGTGCTGGCTTCTCGGCGGGGCGGCGATCGTCGTGGGCGCCGTCTTCGCCGCGGCGCCGCCGCAGGCCTGGCGCAGCATGGCGCGCGCGGCGGGGCCGGGGCTCTGGATAGTGCTCGGCCTCGCAGCAGTTGCGCCGAGCGTGGCTTACGGCGTCCAGACCGCCTGGCGCTGGACGCCTCTCGCCACCCTGACCTTCAACGCGACGGCCGCGCTGCTGAATCTGATCGGCCAGCCGGTCTGGACCGCGCCCGAGCGTTTCGAGATCGCCGTCGGCGACTTTCACATCGCGGTCGGCGAGTATTGCTCCGGCATCGAGGGGATCGGGCTGATCACCACCTTCACGCTCTGTTACTTCGTGCTGTTCCGCGACCGGCTGCGTTTTCCGCATGCGCTGGCGCTGATCCCGATCGCGATGGCGGCGAGCTGGCTGCTCAACGTTCTGCGCATCGCGGCGCTGACGCTGATCGGCGCCCATGTCTCGCCGCAACTGGCGCAGGATGGTTTTCACAGCAACGCCGGCTGGCTGTTCTTCACGGCGCTGGCGCTGGCGCTGATGGCCCTCGCCGATGCCGCGCCGATCTTTCGGCGCCCCGACGCCTCGCCGGGTCGCGCTGCGCCGCCGCTGTCGCAGGACGTCGTCGCGGCGCAGCTGCTGCCCTTCGTCGTGTTCATGCTCAGCGCGATGATCGTCGCGGCGGCGTCCACCACGCCCGATCTGCTCTATCCCGCCCGCATCGCGGCGACGGTCGCCGCCCTTTGGTTCTTCCGCCGTCTCTATCTTCGGCTGGACTGGCGGATCGATCGCGTCGCGCTGGCGGCGGGCGCGGCGGTCGGCGTGGTCTGGGTTGCGACCTCGCCGACGGACGCCGCGCCGCTGTCGGCCGCAGTCGCCGGGCTGACAGGCTGGGCCTTCGCGCTCTGGGCTGCGACGCGCGTGCTGGGTACGGCGCTGGTCGTGCCGCTGGTCGAGGAGCTGGCGTTTCGGGGCTATGCGATGCCGCGTCTCGACTTTGGCGGCGTCGTAGGGCGGGCCGTCGCGGTGACCGCCTCGGCGGGGATGTTCGCCCTGCTGCACGACCGCTGGATCGAGGGGTTTGCGGCCGGGGTCGTTTTCGGCCTGCTCGCCCTGCGCCGGGGCGGGGTTGTTCCAGCCATCCAGGCCCACGCCGCAGCGAACGCGCTCATCGCCGCCTGGGCCGTGGCGACAGGGGAATGGGGCGCGATCTGAAGCCGCGCTCTGCGCCGCTCTGCGGCGCGCGGGATCGCACCGCGCCGAGGCTTGATCGGGGACCGCCGCGCGCCGGATTTTCCGGCTGATTCGCGCGCCCCGTCCGCCGGGGCCGCGCCGCCTGCGCCCCCGGCGCCGTTCTTTCATGCACCGCGCATCGTTCGAACATTCACCCCGGCCGTTCCTTCGTTCACTTGGCGCCGTTCCTTCATTCACTTGGCGCCGTTAGATCGTTCACCCCGTCCCGCTTGCGCTTTACGGGGCCGGGCGGCTGGGTCAATGCTTTGATCTGATCAGGAGAAGGCTGCCGACATGGCTGCGGACGACTATGAGATCGAGACGCTCGGCGCTGCGGCGCCCGCTCCCGTCGGGACCCTGCGGCGCATGCCGGCGGTCGCGACGGACAGCCCGCTCGAAGGCGCGGTCGCGGGGCAGATCGACCTGATGGCCTATCCGTTCTTCTCGTTGTCCAAGACCCCCTCCAAGCGCGCGATCCGGTTCGTCGAGGACGCGGTCTCGGTCGAGGTTCGCCCGTCGGATCGCGGCGTCGCCACCATCTACGACAAGGAGATTCTGATCTACCTCGCCTCGCTCGCCATCGAACGGCTGGAGCGGGGCGAGACCTTCGACGGCGTTCTCACGTTCACCGCCTACGACTTCTTCAAGCTGGCGGGTCTCTCGGGCGCCAGCGGCAAGAACTATCAGCGGCTGGCGGGATCGCTCGACCGGCTGCAGGGCACGCAGGTGCGCACCACCATCGAAACCGGCGGGGTGAACATCGACGGCTGGTTCAGCTGGGTGTCCGAGGCGCAGGTCATCTTCACCCGCGACGCCAGGGGGGAGAAGCGCGCGCGCGCCTTCCGCGTGCGCATCACCGACTGGCTGGTGCGCGCCATCGCCGCCGACGGCTCGGTGCTCAGCTACGACCGCAGCTACTTCCAGCTATCGGCGATCGAACGGCGGCTTTATGAGATCACCCGCGCCGGCTGCGCCCGGGGCGAGGTGATGACCATGGATCTCGACACCCTGCGCAGCCGCGTCGGCGTCACCAGCCCGCTCAAGAAGTTCCGCCAGCTGCTGGCCGAAATCGTCGCGCGCGACGACCTGCCCGGCTATCGCGTCACCATCCTCGACGCCGGTCCGCGCGCGCCGCTCAGCCGCATTCAGGTTCGGATGTCGATGCGCGAAACCACACTGCCGTCCCCGCCACCGCCGCCACGCCGACCGGCGCAGCGATTCGGGCGGCTCGCGGGCAAGGACTACGCGCAACGCGCGCTGGCGCCCGACTGAACCGCCTGCCCACACGTGTTTCCGACACACCCCCAATGACAAAGGAACGCTGAACCCGACAAAAAACGACCCCCGGAGGCCGGTGGCGCACCGAGGGCCGCTTCGTCTGCAGTTGGCGCTAAAGACGTAGCATCCCCCTCCTTGAAACGCAACGTTCGAACGCGGGTTTCCGCGAACGACGCTGTTTGCGCGGGCGCGCCGTCCGGACTCCGGCCTTACCCACGGAGAACGGAGCAACCATGCATATCGACATCAGCGCAACGCCTTCCCGGCGCTGCGAGACTGCGGGACTGCGCCGCGCGACGCCCGCGCTGCGCCATGCCGAGGCGCTGGCGGACGGCTGGGCGGGCCTGCCCGAGGGCGTAACCCGCTGGCGGCTGGCCGCCGCCCTGCGCGCCGCCGCCCGGCCGCTGGGCCTGACCGGAACCATGCTGCGCCTGATCGAGCTCTACATCGATCTCAGCTACGATCAGGACTGGGCCGCCGACAGCGAGCCGGTGATCTGCCGCCCGCTGGTGGAGGTCGCCGAGCATATGGACCTGTCCGAGCGGCAGGTGCGCAACATCGAGCGGCGGCTGGTCGAACTTGGGCTGATCGCCTTTCGCGACAGCGGCAACCATGCCCGGCGCGGCCGGCGCGACCGGCGCACCGGCGCGCTGGTCTACGCCTATGGGCCCAGTCTGGCGCCGCTGGGCGCGCGGGCGGGCGAGATCATCGCGCTGGCCGCGGACGCGCGGCGCGAGATCGCCGAAGGGCGGCGGCTCAGACTGGCGATCTCGGCGCTGCGCCGGCGTCTGCGCGCCGATCTGGCCGCCGCCGCCGAAGCCGGCATCGACGCGGCGGACATCGCCGCCACGTTCAGCGCCATCCCGGAACGTCTGGGCGCCGGCGCGACCGCCGCCGCGTTGAACGCTTGCCGGGTCCGCCTCGGCGAGCTCGCCGGACGTCTGACGGCGCGCATGGGCGATCCCTGCCCCGCAGATCTCGGCGATGCTTCTGGCGCTGAAACTTCCCGCCAGAAGGAAATCACTATCCCCGATAAAACTGATACTTCCAATAAATATGCCATAAATGGCGAAAGTATCGCTTTGAAAATCGAAAGACCCAACCCTGCCGCGCAACCGGAAATGGGTGACGCAAGAGGCGAGGAGAAAAGACCAGACCACGGGCTGTCGGCGGCGCCGCTGGCGCTGGCGGTGGCGGCGGCGGGGCCTGAACTGCGCGCGGCCATGGCGCGGCGGAACGAGCCGCCAAGCTGGCGCGCGCTGACCGAAGCCGCGCGCGACATCGCGCCGTTGCTGGGCGTCAACCTCGATCTCTGGGGCGAGGCTTGCGGACGGCTTGGCAGAGGCGGCGCGGCGCTGGCGATCACTATCCTTGAGCGGGGTCTGGCGCGCGGACCGGGCGAGCCCGCGGCGCCGATCCGCAATCCTGACGCCTATCTGCGCGGGATGCTGGCGCGCGCCGACCAAGGCCGCCTGCATCTCGACCGATCACTCAGGGCGTTCGCCCTGCGGCCGGGACGGTGAAGGACGCCGTCAGCCTTTTCCGCAAGGAGCGGTCACTCCTCGATCAGCGTCAGGAACGCCTCCAGCGCGGCCGTCATCCGCGCCGGATCGACAGCGCAGAAATCGCGCGGCGCGGTCAGGGTCAGGCGGCCGCCGTCGAGCCGCGCCTCGCCGGCGCCGTCAGGCAGCCGCAGCTGCACCGGCCGAACGGGCCGCACGCGGGCGCGCGACGCGCGGGCGGACTGCGGATCGTCGAGCCTCCCCTCGATCCAGGCCGTCAGAATCGCGCTCTCCCGCTCGGCGGCGCGGCGCGGTTCGCGCTTCAGCGCGGCGTAGAGCGACAGCGCCGTTTCGGGCCGGGCGCGCAGACGCTTGCGCGTCGCGAGACCCAGCGCGCGCGGGATCGCGGCGGGATGCTCCAGCAGATGCTCCAGCGCGTCGAGCAGGTCGCAAAACGCGCGCACATAGGAGCGCTTTTGCGGCGAGGCCGACCCGAACAGCGCGTTCACCGCCGCGTCCACGTCGCCGGCCTCATGCTCCTCGGCGTAGGCGCGCGCCAGCCCCGCCATCTCGGCGAAGGACACCGAACGACGCACGAGGTTCTCGTCCACCATCCGCCGATACGCCGCGGCGAGGCGACCGTCGGCGTCCACCGCCGCCGGAATCCGGTCAAAGACCGGGTCGGCCGTCTCAGCGCGGAGCTCGATCCAGGCGGTGAGCCGGCGCCAGCCCTGCACCAGCGCGTAAGTTTCCCGCCCCTCCCCCTGGTCGATCCGCACCACGCGGATCGGATTCGACAACCCCACCGCGCGGATCGACGCCTTGAGCGCGTCGATCTCAGGGTCGCGCGCCTGCGCGCGGTCGCGGTGCAGCCAGCCCGCGTCCACCGCGTCGGGGTCGATCGCGTCCAGCACCAGACCGGCGCGCTTCGCGGCGACGTGGTCGGCGGCGAGCCGGTCGTTCTCGGCGCGGATCGCGGCTTCGTCGGCGGCGCGACGCGCGACGGCCTCGGCGGTCTCGCGCACGGCGGCCGCCATCGGGCCGCGGCGCGCGGGGGGCGGCGCGGCGGCGGGATCGCCGCCCGCGTCGCCGTCCGGGGCGGCGATGTCGAAGCGGTTGCGGCGGGTCATGCCGCGGCGCCCTTGACGGCTGCGGCCGCAGCTCTCGCAGCGTCGGTTTCTGCGGCGCTGGCCGCCAGCGCCGCGCGGGCGGCGGCCACGGCGTCGGCGAAGTCGGCGTAGGCGGCGTCGAAACTCGACCGCGCGCGCCGCCAGGTCTCGCGCGTCATCTCGCGGTAGTCGATCTCGTAGATCGAGCACAGGAACCGCCCCGATTGCTCGACCGCGCGGGTCATCTCGACCGGGTTCCGCGTCACCCGCTCGCCAAAGGCGCGGCGGAAGGCGTCGGCCATCGCCTGATGCAGCGGGTTGCCCGGCTCATAGCGGGTCAGCAGAAAGCGGACGTCGAGAAACCTTTTCCCCGCGGGGAAATGCGCGCCAAAACCCGCCTCCAGATCCGCCAGCGCGTCCGACAGCTGGCCGAGAAAGCTCGTCGTGCTGTCGTATTCCCAATAGCCGGGCCCGGACGGGATCCACAGCAGATCGGCAGCGAACACCGCGTTCATCGACTGGTAGCCGATCGCGGGCGGGCAGTCGAACACGATCAGGTCGTACGCGTCGGGCGGCAAGGCGTCGAGCCAGCGCGACACGGCGGCGAAGAACGTCCAGTCCGGGGCGAGGTGGCGGTATTGCGCGGAGGCGAACTCGACAAAGGCCGCGTTGGCGCAGGAGGCGACGATATCGATGGTCGGCCAGCAGGTGGGCCGGATGAAGTCGGCCGGCGCGCGGTCGTCGAGCCCAAGGCCCGCGACCGAGGCGGGCAGGGCGCGGGGCGCCAGCCGCGCGCCGCTTTCGGCCCCAACCGGCCCCGCGTCGCGGGTCTGCAGGATCAGGTCGCGGGCCATCACGCCCCAGACGGTGTCCTCCTCGGCAGCGTCCACCACGCCCATGGCGTGAGAGAGCGTCGCCTGCGGGTCGAAGTCCACCGCCAGCACCCGCCAGCCCTCCAGCGCCGCCGCGTGCGCGAAGTGCAGCGCCACCGTGGACTTGCCGGCGCCGCCCTTGAAGTTGGCCACCGCCGCGCGCACCGCGCGCACGCCCGCCGCGCGTTTCGGCGCCAGACTGCGCCGGCCCTTGCCCCAGCGGGCGCGGATCAGGTTCAATTCGTCGAGCGTGAACCAGCGCTGGCGGCCATCGGTCTCGACCGCGCCTTGCGGCAGCGTGGCGTCCTCGGCCAGCCGCCCGCGGAAGGTGGACGGGTTAACCTTCAGGATCAGCTCCGACGCCTCCCAGCTCGAGAAGCGGCGGAGCGTCTTCTCATCCTCGGGCGAGAATGTCTGCGCCCGGATCCAGTCCTGGATGCGCCGCGAACCCGCCGTCAGGCGGGCGAGGTCGGTATGGTCGAACATGGGCCTGCCTGCATGACGCGCCGCTTTCGGACGCTTTTTGCCGCTCAGCGCTAATCTACGCTGGAAATAGTGCGCAACCAAGTGAAAAACCGTTTCCCTGCGGGGAAAGCCGTCGCTTTCCCGGGAGGCGCGGCGCCCCGGCGGCCGCCGCGCAATCCGGCGTCTGGAGCCCCGGCCTCGCCAGCAATGCGCCATTGGTGAACGATGGTGCGGCGCCGGTCCGGCGCGGCGCGCGCCTGACCGGCGGGCTTGCGGCTCGCCACGCGACGTTTTTTCCCCGCGGGGAAAGCATGGGCGCCCGTCAGCGCAACGCAGCGCCCTGTCAGCACATCCCCCGCGCGCGGGCCTCGCGCAGGTAAAGCCGCACGGTCGATTCCGCCCAGCGGTCGCCGCGCGGCGGCGGGCCGAGATCGCGGTCGAGACGGCGCGCAAGCGCCTGGTTGGTCAGCGACGGGTCGCCCCGCTTCAGCGCCGCCAGCGCGGCGACGGCATGGTCGCGAAAGCCGCCGCCGCCGGGCGCCGCGCGACGACTGCCCGCCGTCGTCCCGGCGCGCGCGGCGCGGCCCAGCACGGCGGCATCCAGCCTGCCGGCGGCGACATAGGCGCGCGCGGCGGCGCGCAGGCGTCCCTCGGTCCAGCCGGGACCCGGCGCGCGGCGGGCGGCTTCGGCGAGGACGGCGACCCGCCGCCAGGGCAGGTGCGGGCGGTGGTCGCGGACGGCGGGCAGCCATTCGTCCTCGACCGCGCGCAGCCGGGTCAGGAAGCCCCGTGTCCGCGCCGCTCCGACGGCGGCGCAGGCGAGAGGGTCGCGTCGCATCAGTCCCGGATTGCCGCCGCGCCGCCCCGCCGCCGCCGCGCGGGCGAGGCCGGCCCTGGTGCGCTCGGCGATCAGCGCGCGCTCGAACTCGGCGACCGCGCCCAGGATCTGCAGGGTCAGCCTGCCCTGCGGCGAGGTGGTGTCGATGGGGTCGGCCAGCGAGCGGAAGCCGACGCCGCGACGCGCCAGCCCGTCGATCACCTCAAGCAGATGCTGCAGCGAACGCGCCAGCCGGTCGATGCGCACCACCGCCAGCACGTCGCCCGGCCGCAGCCCGGCCAGCAGCCGCGCGAGTTCGGGCCGCGCGCGCGAGGCGCCGGATCCCACCTCGCGCACGACGCGCGCGCACCCCGCCGCGCGCAGCGCCGTGACCTGCTGCTCGGTGGTCTGGTCTTCGGTCGAGATGCGGGCGTAGCCGATCAAAGGCATGGGGCGCGCCGGGGGACAGGGAAACCGCCGCCACAGCATAGACGCTGTTGCGGTCGGCGCGCAAAGGCCGTGCGCTTTCCCTGAGGGGAATCGCTGCGGCGTCAGGCGACCGTGCAGCGGCGGCGGAGCGGCGCCGAAGGGGCGCGCTGTGACGACCCGCCGGGCCCGATATCACCGACGCTTCCTGTCTGCGCCGCTCCTGCGCCGCTCCTGCGCCGCCACATGCGGTGCTTTGGACGCAGTGCAAATAACGATGGAACCCAGCGCCGGTTCAGGTTAGTCGCCGACGGTGGGGTCATGTAAGCGAAAGCTGACAATATGCGTGTGGCGATGATTGGGACAGGGTATGTCGGTCTTGTCTCCGGTGTGTGCTTCTCGGACTTCGGTCACGAAGTTGTCTGCGTCGACAAGGTCGAAGCCAAGATAGCCCAGTTGCGCAAGGGCGTGGCGCCGATCTACGAGCCGGGCCTCGAAGCGCTGATGGCCAAGAACGTCGCTGCGGGACGGCTTTCGTTCACGACCGATCTCAAGACGGCGGTGTCGGGCGCCGACGCCGTGTTCGTCGCGGTGGGCACGCCGACGCGGCGCGGCGAGGGCCACGCGGATCTGAGCTACGTCTACGCCGCCGCAGAGGAGATTGCGCACGCGCTCGACCATTACGCCGTGGTCGTGGTGAAATCGACCGTGCCGGTCGGCGCCAATCGCGAGGTCGAACGGATCATCCGGGCGGCCCGGCCAGATCTGGATTTCGATGTCGCCTCGAACCCCGAGTTCCTGCGCGAAGGGGCGGCGATCGAGGACTTCATGCGCCCCGACCGGGTCGTCGTCGGCGCGGAGACGGATCGCGCCCGCGAGGTGATGCGCGCGCTCTACCGGCCGCTGAGCCTGCGCGAGACGCCGATGGTGTTCACCACGCTCGAAAGCGCCGAGCTGATCAAGTACGCGGCGAACGCCTTTCTGGCGACGAAGATCACCTTCATCAACGAGATCGCGGACCTGTGCGAAAAGGTCGGCGGCGACGTGCAGGACGTGGCGAAGGGCATGGGGCTCGACGGGCGCATCGGGTCGAAGTTCCTGCACGCGGGCCCCGGTTACGGCGGTTCCTGCTTTCCCAAGGACACGCTGGCGCTGACGCGCACCGGCCAGCAGTTCAACGCGCCGATCCGGATCGTCGAGACGGTGGTCGAGGTCAACGACGCCCGCAAGCGCGCGATGGTCGACAAGATCGTCGCCGCGATGAACGACACGGTCGCGGGCCGCAAGATCGCCGTTTTCGGCGTGACGTTCAAACCCGACACCGACGACATGCGCGACGCCCCCGCGCTGACCATCGTGCCCGCGCTGATCGGGGCCGGCGCGACGGTGACGATCTGCGACCCGCAGGGCCGCAAGGAAGGCGCGCACCTGTTGCCGGGCGCGCATTGGGCCGAAGACCCGTACGAGGCCGCCCGGGCCGCCGACGCCGTGGTGATCATCACCGAGTGGAACATGTTCCGCGCGCTCGACCTGAAGCGGTTGAAGGCGGCGATGGCGGGCGATGTGCTGGTGGACCTGCGCAACATCTACCGCGCCGACGAGGCGGCGGCGGCGGGCCTCGCCTACTCCGGCGTCGGCCGCAGGCGCTGACGGTCGGCATGGGTGCGATGCAGGAGGCGAAAGACGGCTGGGCGGCGCGTCTGGCGGGCGGGCCGCCCGTTCTGGTGACCGGCGCCGCAGGGTTTATCGGCTACCATCTCGCCGAGCGGCTGCTCGATCGCGGCGTTCCCGTGCTGGGGATCGACAACCTCAACGACTATTATGATCCGGCCCTGAAGCGGGCGCGCCTCGCCCGGCTCCAGAGCCGTGACGGCTTCGGCTTCGAGCGCGCGGACCTCGCCGACGGCGCGCGCATCGCGGCGATCTTCGCCGCGGCGCGCCCGCGCCATGTCGTCAACCTCGCGGCGCAGGCCGGAGTGCGGTACTCGATCGAGAATCCGCGCGCCTACGCCGACAGCAATCTCACCGGCTTTCTCAACATCCTCGAGGCCTGTCGCCACCATCCCGTCGAGCATCTTGTCTACGCCTCATCGAGTTCGGTCTATGGCGGCAACCGCAAGATGCCGTTCTCGACCGGCGACGGCGTCGATCATCCCGTCAGCCTGTATGCGGCCACCAAGAAGGCCAACGAACTGATGGCGCACGCCTACAGCGACCTCTATGGCATACCGGCGACCGGGTTGCGGTTCTTCACCGTCTACGGGCCCTGGGGGCGTCCGGACATGGCCTATTGGCTGTTCGCCGAGGCCATCCTCGACGGACGACCGATCAAGATCTTCAACGAAGGCCGCATGGCGCGCGATTTCACCCATGTCGACGATGTGGTGGAGTCGCTGTCCCGGCTGCTCGTCGTCCCGCCCGGCGCCGATCCCGGCTTTGACCGCGTCGCGGCCGATCCCGCCCGCAGCTGGGCGCCGCATTGCATCTACAACATCGGCAACGACAAGCCTGCGCAACTGCTGGAGATGATCGGCTTCATCGAGAACGCCGCCGGGCGGGTCGCGGAAAAGATCTTCCTGCCCATGCAGCCCGGCGACGTGGTCGAGACCTGGGCCGACATCGCGCCGCTGGAGGCGGCCGTCGGCTATCGCCCCAGCACCCCGCTCGCCGAAGGGCTGACCGGGTTTGTCGCCTGGCTGCGCGAGTGGCGCGCCGTCGTTGCGGCGGCCGCCTCGTGAGCGTCGCGCGCTTCGCCCGATGCGGCCCCGACGATGGCCGCTGCGCGTCGGCGCCCGGCGCCGGAAAGGCTTGCGGCGCCAGGGCGGTGAGAACGCCGTTGGAAAAGTCGTCCACGGTAGCGGCGGGATGAGCCTGCTGCGGGCGGCGCAACAGTCGTCCAGCCTTGTCCGCCCTGACGGCTGTATGCGCATTCCGACGCATCCGGTCGCGCGTTCCGGCGACATCCGGTCATCTGCTCCGGGGTATCCGGTCACATCGAGCTGGCGCCGCTGAGCGTGGGACGGCCTTTTGGGCTGTCTGCAGATCGGCGCGCAAGGGCGCCCCCCGTTCGCGGGGTGATCTGCGTCCAAAAACGACCCTTCCCTGCGGTTGCGCGGCGGCTTTGGTCTTCAGGCGGGAAGACCGGAGCGAGAGCGGGGATGACTTCATTGAAGACGACTGCGAAGGTCCGGCGGGACCATTTTGTCCGTGGCGGGAGCATCAAGCAGATCTGCCGGAAGCGCGGCATCAGCAGGCGCCCTGTCCGGAAGATTCCGCGGTCCGGCGAGACCACGTTTCACTACGAGCGGTCCGCGAGCCCGATGCCAAAGCTCGGCGCTTTCGTCGAGCGGCAGGAGGCGATGCTGGAAGCCAATGCGCAGCGCTGGCGGCGGCGCCACGGCGGCGTGGCGCCGGGCGTTCGTCCCCCTGACCTTCGCGCCGGGTGAGGCCTGCCAGTTCGACTGGAGCCTCGGCTGGGTCGTGATGGGTGGCGTCACGACCAAGGTGAAGGTTGCGCATATCCGGCTCTGCTACAGCCGGATGCGCTTCCGGATCGCCTGTCCGCGCGAGACGCAGGAGCCCTGCGGCCCTTCCCCGGGGCGCATCCGCGCCGGCCAGCGGCGCGAGCCGGTGATGGCCGCCTGGGGCTTCACGGCGACCGGGGCGCGGGTGCTGCTGCGCCTGATGGCCGGATCGAAGGAAGACGCCGAGACGGTCGCCGCGTTCTTTCAGGACATGCGCGGCCGCAGACTCGGCGACCCGCTGCTGGTGGTCTCCGACGGCGCGCCAGCGCCGCCTCGCACACCGGATGCGCACTCTCGCCGCCAAGGTCCCAGAGGACGTCTGGCCGGAGGTGAAGGCCCGCGTGCAGGCGGTCTGTCAGGCCCCCGGCCAGGCGATCACGCGGGATCGCGCGAAGGGCGTCGTCGAGGAGTTCGGTCGGGGCCTGCCCTCCGTCGTCGCCTCGGGGCCTGCCCTCCGTCGCCGTCTGCTTCGAGGGCGACTTCGAGGCCTGCATCGCGCATCTGCGCATGCCAGCCGTCGATGATCGCCGTGAACCCGTCCAGCTTCGGACGCTTCAGCCGCGTCGTGCGCCGGTATCCAGACGGCGCCGAGAGCGCAAGGATCTTGCGCGCGCAGTCGCGCGAGATGTTGAAACGCCGCGCCGCCCGCCGCCGGCTCATGCCCTTCGCAAAAACCGGCTGAACCTTACGATACATGTCCGCGAGAATAATCCCCCCGCCCTCCCCACAGCCATCAGGAAGGACAAAGCTGGACGACTTTTCCAACGGCGTTCACAGCCGCATATCCGGGCGAAGATCTTGGCCGAGGCCGCGATGCGCGCCTATGCGGACGTCTGGGCCGGCCCCGCCGGCACCGCCTGGCGAACCGCCCGGGGCCGCTGATCGCCGCGCGGATCCGGCCCCCGCACGGTCAGCCTGTCGCGGGGTCGCCGAGACCGCTCGGCGCGAACGCCGCCTCCTCGGCGGTGCGGCGCAGATAGGCGCCGTAGGCGGTCTTCATCAGCGGCGCGGCGAGCGCAAGCAGCTGGTCGCGGTCGATGAACCCCATGCGGAACGCGGTCTCCTCCGGGCAGCCGATCTTGAGGCCCTGGCGGCGCTCGATGGTGCGCACGAACTCGCCGGCCTCGATCAGGCTGTCGTGGGTGCCGGTGTCGAGCCAGGCGAAGCCGCGGCCCATCAGCTCCACCGACAGCGAGCCCTCGTCGAGATAGAGCTGGATCAGCGCGGTTATCTCGAGCTCGCCGCGGGCCGAGGGCCTGATCCCGCGGGCGAGCGCCGGCGCCCGGCCGTCGAGAAAGTAGAGCCCTGTCACCGCATAGTCGGACTTCGGCCTGACCGGCTTCTCCTCGACCGAGACGGCGCGTCCCTGCGCGTCGAAGGCGACGACGCCATACCGCTCCGGATCGGCGACGCGGTAGCCGAACACCACGCCCCCGCGCCGCTTCGCGTCCGCCGCCTTCAGCAGGCGCGGCAGGCCGTGGCCGTAGAAGATGTTGTCGCCCAGCACCATCGCCGATGGCGCGCCGTCGAGGAAGTCCTCCGCCAGGATATAGGCCTGCGCCAGCCCGTCCGGGCTTGGCTGGACGATCCAGCGCAGCGACAGGCCAAGGTCGGACCCGTCGCCCAGCAGGCGCTGAAACTGCGCCTGGTCATGCGGCGTGGTGATGATCGCGATCTCGCGCACGCCGGTCAGCATCAGCACCGTCAGCGGATAATAGATCATCGGCTTGTCGTAGATCGGCATCAGCTGCTTGGACACCGCGCGCGTGACAGGGTGCAGCCGGGTGCCGGAGCCGCCCGCGAGGATGACGCCCTTGCGGGGGCTGGTCGCTCCGGGGGTCATGGGCGTAACTCCTTGATCTCGGACAGGACGGCGGCGAGCGAGACGCGCCAGTCGGGCTGCTCCACGCCGAAGACGGCGCGGATGCGGGCGCAGTCGAGCAACGGGCGCAAAGGCCGCCGGGCGGGCGTGGGCCAGTCTGCGGTCATGCTTGGCGCGATCCGGGGCTGCGGCGCCCAGTCGGCCTGACGGAAGATTTCGCGGGTGAAGTCCAGCATCGAGACCGCCGGCCGCGCGCAGTAATGATAGACGCCGCCCGCCCCCGCGCCGCGACGCCGGGCGGCGGCGAGGCGGACGAGCGTGGCGGCGATGTCGGCGGCGGCGGTCGGCGCGCTGATCTGGTCCTGCACCACCCGCAGCACGGGGCGGGTTTCGGCGGCGCGCAGCATGGCGCGCACCCAGTTGGCGCCATGGGCGGCGAAGACGCGCGTGACCCGCAGGATGACCGCGTCAGGGTCGGCGGCGCGCACCGCCGCCTCGCCCGCCAGCTTTGAGCGGCCATAGGCCGACAGCGGCGCCGCAGGCGCGTCCTCGTCGAGCGGCGCGTCGGCCTCGCCGTCGAACACGAAATCGGTGGACAGATGCAGGAACGGCAGGCCGCGCGCGGCGCAGGCGGCGGCGATCGCGCCCGGCGCCGCGGCGTTGACCACGGTGGCGCGGCCCTCCTCGCGCTCGGCGCCGTCCACGTCGGTCCAGGCGGCGGCGTTCACCACCGCGTCCGCATGGCAAGCCGCCACGACGGCGGCGCAGGCGGCGGGATCCTCGAGATCGGCGGTCTCGCGCGGCAGCGCATGCACCGACAGCGCCTGCACCGACGGCGCGCCGCCCGCCAGGCGGCGCAACTCGGTCGCCACCTGGCCGCGGGCGCCGAACACCAGCAGCCGCATGCCGTCGCCGTCATCGCCCAATGGCGTTCCCCCCTGCGATGGCCGCGCCATCGGCGTTCTCACGGCGCATCGCCCGCCAGACCCAGCCGCAGGCCCACGCCGTCGCGGGCCTGCAGCGCCCGCCACCACGGCGCGTTGTCGAGATACCAGCGCACGGTGCGCTCCAGCCCCTGCTCCAGCGTCACCGTCGGCGCCCAGCCAAGCTCGGCGCGGATCTTCCCGGCGTCGATGGCGTAGCGGAGATCATGGCCGGGCCGGTCGGCGACAAACGTGATCAGCCTTTGCCGCGGCGCGCCGTCGGGGCGCAGGCGGTCCAGGATCGCGCAGATCATGCGCACGATGTCGATGTTGCGCGCCTCGCTGTCGCCGCCGATGGTGTAGGTCTCGCCGACCCGTCCCCGGGTCAGCGCCGTCAGCAGGGCGACGGCGTGGTCCTCGACGAACAGCCAGTCGCGCACGTTCTCGCCCTGACCATAGACCGGGATCGGCCTGCCCGCGAGCGCGCTGAGGATCGTCACCGGGATCAGCTTTTCGGGGAAATGGAACGGGCCGTAATTGTTGGAGCAGTTGGTCACCAGCACCGGCAGGCCATAAGTCCGGCCCCAGGCGCGCGCGAGATGGTCCGAGGCCGCCTTGGAGGCGGCGTAGGGCGAGTTCGGCGCATAGGGCGTGGCCTCGGTGAACCGCCCGGTCGCGCCCAGCGTCCCATAAACCTCGTCGGTGGAGACGTGGAGAAAGCGGAAGGCGGCGCGGCGGCCGTCGGGCAGCGCCCGCCAATGGGCGCGCGCGGCTTCTAGCAGGACGCCCGTGCCGGTCACGTTGGTCTCGATGAAGGCGGCGGGCCCGTCGATCGAGCGGTCGACATGGCTCTCGGCGGCCAGATGCATCACCGCGTCGGGGTCGTGATCGCGAAAGATCCGCGCCATCGCCGCCGCGTCGCAGATGTCGGCGCGCTCGAAGGCGTGACCGGGCGCCTGCGCCACGCTGTCGAGATTGGCGAGGTTGGCCGCATAGGTCAGCTTGTCGACGGTGACGACCGCATGGCCGTCGCCGATCGCCCGACGCACCACCGCCGATCCGATGAAACCCGCGCCGCCGGTGACGAGGATCTTCATGGCTCGGCCCCATGGACGAAGGGCGAGACGAAATCGGCCCACGCCCCGGCGGCGGAGTCCTTGTCCGACAGCACCGCCGCCGCGGGGTCGATCCCCCAGTCGATGGCGAGGTCGGGGTCGTCGAAGCGCACGGCGCCGTCGCTGTCGCGGTCGTAGAAGGCGTCCACCTTGCAGGCGACCTCGGTGTCGGGCTCGAGGGTGACGAAGCCGTGCAGGAAGCCGCGCAGGATCCAGAGCCTGGCGCCGTTCTGCGCCGATAGCGTCTCCGCCACCCAGCGGCCATAGCTCGGGGAGCCGCGCCGCGCGTCCACCGCCACATCGCGGATGCGCCCGCGCGCCACGCGCGCCAGCTTGCCCTGCGCATGGGGCGGCGCCCGGTAGTGCAGGCCGCGCACGGCGCCCGTCTGCGTCGACCACGAGAGATTGTCCTGCACGAACGCCGCCGTCACGCCCGCCGCGGCGCAGGCGCGGGCGTTCCATGTCTCGACAAAGGCGCCGCGCGTGTCGCGCCAGCGCCGCAGCGTCAGGCGCAGAACCTCCGGTATCGCTGTGGCGACGATCTCCATCGACCTCCCCCAAACCCCGCAGCCGCCGTCCGTCGCAACCGCCATCGCGCAAGTCGGACGGAAAGGCAACCGCGCCGGCCTGCGCAGCCGCGACGCGGATGACGAAGCCCAGCTTGATCCGTTGGTGAACGATGGTCCTAGCGAGGCGGGCGCCCGGGCCGTCGGCCCCGGCTGTCGATCCAATTCGCGCGGCGGGGAGCGTCTGGCGCCGCACCAGACCGCGAACATGTCGAAATTGCGCAGGGCGGCGCCGTTCCTTCGTTCACTTTATTACTGTTCCATCATTCACCCGACGCTGTTCCGTCAATCACCTTACGCCGTTCTTTCGTTCACCCGGCGCGCGCTCCTCCCCGCAGCGCGTCAGCCCCCGGCGCGCCCTCCGGGCGGATATAGCCAAAGCCGGTCTCCGGGCCGGTCGGCCTGACGTCAGGGGCGACGATATGGCCATCCTGCGCCGCCCGCGCCGCCGCCGCATCGGCGATCAGATGGTCAGACGGAAACGCCATCGCGACCGCGTCGCGGCGCCGGCGGGCGATAAGGGGGGCGGCGGCGGCGATGGCGGCGGCGGTGTCGCGGCCCTGAGGCTTCCGCAGCATCTCCACCGCCACGCCGACGGCGGCCGCCTGCTCGGCGAGCAGGAAGCGCGCGGGCTGGCCCGCAACCGCCGGCGCGGGCGCGAACAACCGGTCGGCCAGACGCTGCAGCGTGCGCTGGAGCGGCGAGAAGCCCTGCAGGATCGGCGCGTGCCGCTTGGCGAAATCCTTGCGCGACACCGGCCACAGCCGCGTTCCCGCCCCGCCGCACAGGATGATGGGAACGATCGCGGCGTCTGACATGCGGACCTCCAAACGGCAGCCGGTCCGCCGCGTGCTGTTCCTTGCGGACGCCGAGCTGCCTGCGGCGCGGCCCGACCTGTCTGCGGCGCTGGACACGCGCTATTCGGTGCTGGCCGGACTGCCGGCGCCAGGGATGGACGAGCGCGTCGCGGCTGCGCCGGAAGGTTTGGGTTTCAGTCTCTGGCGCCCGGCGCTGGCGCAGCGGGACGCCGTCCTGGAGGGTCTTGCGGCGTTTCAGGAGCATCCGGGCGGCGCGCTGACCATCACGCCCCTCAGCGACATCGGCGTCGGGGTCAAGGCGGCGCTGTCGCCCGACGCGCCCTGTGCGGTCGGGTTGCGGCTGTCGGCGCGCGCCGCAGCCGATCTCGCTGATCCTGCGGCGCACGGGGATCTCAAGGCGCTGATCGCGCGCGGGGATTTCCGCGCGATCACCGTCAACGGCTTCCCCTTCGGCCCCTTCCACGGCGTCGCGGTGAAGGAGGCGGTGTATGAGCCTGACTGACGAGACCCCGCGCGGCTGGCCTATACCTGTGCGCTGGCCGACCTGATGGCCGATATCGGTCCGGCGGGCGAGATGCTGAGCCTCGGCGCCGTTCCAGGCGGCGCTCGCCAAACCGGCGCGCTTGATGCATTCATGATGACCATGGCGCGTCCGGCCATGCATTGCGCCGTGGCGTTCGCGCATGCTGCGGAACAGGCGGGAGCAGGTTGTGAGAAAATCGATTTTCGGCACCGACGGCGTGCGCGGACGGGCCAACGTCTATCCGATGACCGCCGAGACCGCGATGCGGATCGGTCAGGCGGCCGGGCGGCGCTTCATGCGGTCGGGACAGGCCAATCGCGTGGTGATCGGCAAGGACACGCGGCTGTCGGGCTACATGATCGAAAGCGCGCTGCAGGCCGGGTTCACGTCGGTGGGCATGACCGTGTTGCTGCTCGGCCCCGTGCCGACGCCGGCGGTCAGCATGCTGACGCGCTCGCTGCGCGCCGACGTGGGGGTGATGATCTCCGCCTCGCACAACCCCTACGCCGACAATGGCGTCAAGTTGTTCGGCCCCGACGGGTTCAAGCTGTCGGACGCCGAGGAGGCCGAGATCGAGGCGCTGATGGCCGACCCGCCGCCGCTGCCCGCCGCCGACCGGATCGGCCGCGCGCGGCGAATCGAGGGCGGCGCCGAGCGCTACATCGAGTTCGCCAAGACGGCCTTCCCCAGGGCGCGGCGTCTCGACGGGCTGAAGATCGTCGTCGATTGCGCGAACGGCGCCGCCTACAAGACCGCCCCGGACGTGCTCTGGGAGCTTGGCGCCGAGATCGTCCCGATCGGCGTCTCGCCCAACGGCGTCAACATCAACGACGGCTGCGGCTCCACCGCGCCGCAGGCCTGCCAGCGCGCGGTGCTCGAGTCCGGCGCGGACCTCGGCGTGGCGCTGGACGGCGACGCCGACCGGCTGCATCTGGTGGATGAGCGCGGCCGTCTCGTGGACGGCGATCAGATCATGGCGCTGATCGCCGGGCGCTGGGCGGCGGAGGGGCGGCTGGCCGGCGGCGCCCTCGTCGCCACCGTGATGTCCAACCTCGGGCTGGAGCGCCATCTCGCGGCGCAGGGCGTCGGGCTGATCCGCACCCGGGTCGGCGACCGCTATGTGCTGGAGGAGATGCGGACGCGGGGCTGCAACCTTGGCGGCGAGCAGTCCGGGCACCTGATTCTCTCTGATTTCACATCCACAGGCGACGGGATCGTCGCGGCGCTGCAGGTGCTTGCGGCGCTGACCGAGGCGGAGATCCCCGCCTCGCAGCTGCTGGATGTGTTCTCCCCGCTTCCCCAGACGCTGCGCAGCGTGCGTTTCGCGCCGGAGACCCGTCCCCTCGAGACGCCGCAGGTCCGCGCGGCGATCGCCGAAGCCGAGGCGCTGCTCGGCGCCGAGGGGCGGATCCTGGTGCGCGCCTCGGGCACGGAGCCGGTGATTCGGGTCATGGCCGAAAGCACCCGCGACGATGCGGTGGCCGAGGCGATCAAGATGGTTTGCGCCGCAGTGGCGGAGGTCCGGCTCGGCGGTTAGCGGCGGCGCGCGGCCTGTAGCATCATAATCACGCACTGCAGCATTTGGATGCATTTTGGGAAAAAATGAGCGCGATGATGATTACTGGCTGATTTTGCGGCTTGATTGAGTTAAACGCAACCGGACTCCGGGGAACTGATGTAGCGTCGATCAGGCGTTTGTGGTGCGAAGCGGAGCAAGGGTTCGATGATGACACTCATGAAATCAAGCGAAGGGTTCGATGCCGCGATAGACCTTGGCATCTTGCGCAAAGGCGGGTTCCTGGCGCCGCCGTCGATCCTGCCGGGCGTGGTTCGCGTGATCGACACGGTTGCGATCCTGCTGTCCGCGACAGTCGCCACCGCCTTCTTCGCGGCCGTCGATCAAGCCGGGGCCGAGCGTCAGGCGGTCTGCGTCGCAGCGGTGCTGATCTTCTACCACATGATCGCCTCTCTGCGGCGTCTCTACGCGCTGAGGGTCATCGCCAACCCCGTCAGCCGGACCGACGGCGTTATCCTGGCGCTCTCCGCTGCGGTTCTGATGTTTCTCGGCCTTGCCGCAGGGTTCGGCCTGGTCGAGAGCTACGCATCGTGGTGGCTGTTGGCGTTCGCCGGCCTCAGCGTGCCGCTGCTGCTGACCGGCCGCGTTCTCGCCTGGCCCGTATTCCGCCGCCTTGGCGAACAGGGCGTGATCGGGCGCTCGATCGCGGTGCTTGGGGTCGGCGAGCAGAGCCAGCGCTTCCTGCGGCGGCTCAAGGAGGCGCAGCCCTATTTCTTCAGCGTCACCGGCGTCTATGAGACGCGGCGCGGCGAGAGCGACGTCAGTTTCGTCGAGGGCCACCCGATACTCGGCGATGTCGCCGCCCTGCTGGCGCACGCCCGCAAGCACAAGATCGACGACGTCGTTCTGGCGTTTCCGTGGAGCGCCGATCGCCAGGTCGCAGCCACGGTCGAGACGCTGAGAGAGCTCCCGATAAACATCTATCTCAGCAGCGACCTCACCGGCTGCGACCTGGCGTACCGCCCCGAGCTCGGCAACTATCGGGAGCTGCCGATATTCGAGGTTGTCCAGCGGCCCATCTCGGGCTGGAGCGCGGCGCTGAAGGCCGTCGAGGACTATGCGCTCGCCACCGTCGCGCTGATCCTGATCTCGCCGCTGCTGGTCGCCATCGCCATCGCGATCAAGTTCGACAGTCCCGGCCCGGTGTTCTTCATGCAGGAGCGGCTTGGCTTCAACAACAAGGTGTTCCGCATCTACAAGTTCCGCTCGATGTTCCACCGCAAGACAGCCGAGGCAACGGTGGTTCAGGCGCAGAAGAAGGATCCGCGGGTGACCCGCGTCGGGCGGTTCATCCGCGCCACCAGCCTTGATGAACTGCCGCAGCTTCTGAACGTGCTGAACGGCACCATGTCTCTCGTGGGTCCGCGCCCGCACGCGCTGAGCCACAACAAGGAGTATGGCGCCCAGATTCGCGGCTACTTCGCGCGCCATCGCGTCAAGCCGGGCATCACCGGCTGGGCGCAGGTCAACGGTCTGCGCGGCGAGACCAGGGAGCTGGAGAAGATGGAGGCGCGCATCCGGCACGACATCCATTACGCCGACAACTGGTCGCTGCTGTTCGACCTCCGCATCCTGTTCGTGACCGCTTTTGTCGTGCCGTTCCAGAAAGAGGCCTACTGAAAGGGTTCGTTAAACAATCTGCGCGCATGCTGAGGCATGGACAGAACCCTGCCTCGCATCCTGCTCACCGGCTACGGCCTGGCCGCCATCGGCGCGCTCTGGGCGGCCTTGGCCGGCGTCGGCGCCGTCGCGGCGCTGCTTGTTTTCTGGCTCGGCGGCGCGCTCGCCGTCCTGGCGGTCGCGGTCCTGTTCGGCGCCCGCGCATCGCGGGAGCGCCGCAGGGACGATGCGGAAACCTTCGCCGAGGCGGCGGCGCGCTGGGAAAGCGACAGGCTGCTCGACGCCCATGACGCGGCGTCCGCCGCCGAGACGCCGCGTCAGGCCGCCTCGGATCGGTGAGGGATGCTTTCAACCCCTTCAGCAAGCCCATTGATTGATGCAGGGCCTTGGCGAAGGCGGGACAGGTGAGCTGCTCCCCGAAAATCGGACAGTGACGGAGGCTGCGGTCTGACGTTTGCTGGTCTCCAGGGACGAGGAGAACAGAGCATGTTGAAACGCAGGAACCATGACGCGGCGCTCAAGGCGCGTGGTGCGTTGGGGGCGCTGAAGGGCGCGCGCACCCGTGTCGGAATTGGCGAGCGCCTGTGAGGCGCATCCGAAGATGATTCAATTGGAGAAAGTCGCTCGTGGAGGGCGCCGCCGGTATTTTTGAGCGCGGCGGCAAGGCCGCCGCCACCGCCGGGGTCGCCGGGGACACCGTCCGCGATCTGCACGCCAGGATCGTGAGGTGAGCCCATGAACGCCACTGGTCGGAGAGAATGGGCGAACGCCGTCGCCAACGATTTTTTGTCGCGAAAGCTCAAGCCCTGGATTGGCTGGTGACACCTTTTTCGCCGGGATAAGCAACGACAAGATCGCGGCGCTGGCTGGCGACGACATCATCGACGCCTGCCGCAGCCCCGGCATCGACCGCGCCATCGGCGGGTCGGACGCCGACCCCCCCCGGCTATGAGAGCGGCGGCGCCCGCCTCGTGGTCGCCGACTTAAGCTTTGGCCAGGGCGGTCGGGTCGATGTCTTCGGCATCACCCGCGCCCAGTTCGCGGCCAGGACGATCAGCAACGTCGGCTCGAACGCGCCGGTGGTGTTCGGCGGCGGCGTCGGCGAGATCTGCTTCGACGGCGTCAGCGCCGCCCAGGGGCTGGACAGCTGGGCCGTCTGAACCGTCCGGCGCGCATACGTCCTTGCCTGGAGGGGCGGCGCAATCACCAGACCCGGCGGTCCAGCGTCCATCGGGCTGCCTGATACAGGCCGCGCAACAGGCGGTGCGGCAAAAACCCGCGCTACCTGGGGGCGACGGAATTCATTTAAAATACAACTTGCGATTGCGCAATAACACATTGCAATTTAGAGAAATTTGTGGTCATTTGATAAGCGTGAGCGGGGCGTTTGAGACGAGCTTGGAATTCAGCTTGGCGCTCACGATGGATATAGTCTTGAGGAGTGAAGCCATGATTTTCATACCCGGCACCAATGGCGACGATGTCCTGCGTGGCACCAACGCCGCCGAAGAAATCTTCGGCGACAATGGCAACGATGATATCAATGGCGGCGGCGGCGATGATTTCGTCCGCGGCGGCGCCGGCGATGACACCGTGCGCGGCGGCAACGGCAACGACGACGTGAATGGCGGCAGCGGCAACGACATCGTCCTCGGCGGCTTTGGCGATGACAACGTCAAGGGCGGCGAAGGCGACGACACTGTCAACGGCGGTCAGGGCAACGACATTCTGGCGGGCGGTTCGGGCACCGGTGATCTGGACGGTGGCGCGGACACCTTCATTTACGACGGCGCGTGGGGCGATGAATCGGGTGATGATATCGTTCTCGACTTCGAGGACGGCAGCGACCTGATTCAGCTGGCGAACGCTTCGATCACCGGCGTCAGCCAGGTTGGCGACGATGTCGTGATCACGCTCGACAACGCCGGCACTGCGCCGGGTGCGTCCGCCGGGACCGGCACGCTCACGCTGAAGAGCGTGCTGCTGGCCGATATCGACGCCAACGACTTCATCGGCGACACCGGCTTCTTCTGATTACAGAAGGCGTTCTACTCAAGCGTGCTGGTAAAACGCGCAGGGACCAATGGTTCCTGCGCGTTCTATCTGTGTGACGGGCATGACGGCGACTAGCCTGGTTGCCTGATTCGATGCAGGCGCGCCCGGGCGGCGTCGGATCAGCGAATCCTCCAACACCGCCCGCCCAGCACCGCGATCACGCCATTGCGGGCGACGTGGCCTGCGACCACGTCGATCAGCGCGCCGCGCCGCAGCCTGAACGCCGCAAACGGCACACCGACCAGAAAAGCGGCGATTCGGCGGTTGTGCAGCGCCGCAAACAGCGCGATTTAGCAACCTGTTGTCTGGAAATTCTGCTGAGAGCGGGTCACGCATCCTGGCGTTCCCCCGTGATGTAGGCCTTTTGCGTCGGAGGCCCATTTCTCGTCGATTTCGACCAGCACGGCGCTGACCAGCCGCAGAAGGGCGCCGTCGCCGGGCAAGACCCTGACCTTGACGGTGCGCCGCTTGAGTTCCTGCTGGACGGACCGTTTCATCGGTTCGATGGTTCGCAACCGTTTGCGGCGATGCGCCGGCAGGGTGAATACCGCGAGGGCTTCCGGCACATTCTTTTTGAGCCAAGCGGCCAGTTTTGGCGCGGTATCGCGATAACTGGCGACCAGTTCGGCCAAGGTGGTTGTCGCTGAACACCAAGGGGCCGGTCACGCCAGGCCTGCAATTCCTCGTCGAGCAGCCTGGTCGCGCGGCTGGCCCCGGATCAAGTCCGGGGCAGGCTTTGCGAGGACGGCAGGCGCTTGATCCCGAACTCGCGCATCACCGCCTCGACCGCCGTATCCTTCCGCCTGTCCATTCGCCCATCTCCATGGTCTTGTTCCAACTCCATGGCGCGCCAGAATGGGCAGCCCCTGCTGGGGCATGCCCCAGCAGGGACTCATCGCCCGCACCTCGAGCGAATTTTCAGACATGAGGTTACAGTACCGTTCTACTGGTCCATCGCGGCGGCGATGAAGCCTGGTATGTTCGAAGCCGGATTGATTGCGCTTTCGGGCGCGACAGCGCCCATGACACCGACTTCTGACACCATTCCGAACCGTCGCCCCGCCGCAGCGGGGCGCGCATGGCGTCACAGCGCATTGGCGCCGCTCAGAATGTCGGCGGCGGATGGAACGTGCGCCCCTTCCGGGATGCTCCGGGCGGTGAGCGCGGCGCCGTCCATCGGATCGCGCAGCAGGTCGAGCAGGGTCGCGCGCACCGCGCTTTGCGCAGCGCCGTCGCCCATCACCGCCACCTGCTGCGGCGTGGACGGCAGAGCCAGCGTCACCGCCGCGCCGCCGTCGAGAGCCATCGTCGCCACGCCGCCCGTCCACGACAGGGCGACGCGCTGGTTTGCGTCGGCCTGAGCGGCGCCGATGGCGACGGTCGCGCCGCCTGCGGCTTCGGCGATGATCGACGCGCCCGTCTTGCGCACCGTCAGCACCGGCGCGCCGCCCGACAGCAGCGCCAGCCTGGGGCCTTCCGCGCCGCTGACCTCATACCATTGCAGCGCCAGCGCCATCGCCGCCGGATCGTAATCGCGCACCTGCGTTCCGTCGAACCACACCGGGCCGACCGGCGCGCCGGGAACCGGCGGTACGGTGTTGGTCAGCGGCAGCACGGCGCCGCCTGATCCCGCCATCGGCGGCGTTCCCTTCGCGTTGCCGCCCGCGATGGGAAATCCCGGCGCCGCCGGATTGGTCGCCGCGCGCCACAGATCGGACGCCACGCCGTTGACGAAGCTGTAGCGGCGCTGAACCGGAGCAAGGATGCGCGCCGCAGGCGCATCGGCGGCGTTCAGCGCAGCGCTCACCGCCTCGCCGATCACGGTCACGCCGGTGCGGTCCACCATCGCCAAACGGCGCAGCCCGCCCGGCGGCGCCCAGTCGCTCCAGCCGCCGATCCGCGCCAGCGGCGAGTGCTTCAGCAGGATGTCGAGATAGCGCCGGGCGTAGGCCCCGGCGTAGGCGAGAATTTCGTCCGCCTCGGCTGGCGTCGCGCCTGCATCGATGTGGCTGGCGGGATAGCCCAGCGGCAGGCCGGACGGCTCCACGTCCAGTTCCGTCACCTCCACGCCGACGCCCATAGCCTGCAGCGAGTGCAGGAAAGCGATCAGATCGTTCTCATCCAGCATCCGATCGGTGCGGATATGAGACTGGAACGCGACCGCGTCGATGCGGTAGCCATGCGCGAGCGCATAATTGATCGCGTCGAGAATGCGGCGGCGCTTGAGCATCTCGTCGCTGCGCGGCGCGCTGGCGTCTTTGTATCCGACAGGTGCGTCCGTCGTCGTTCCCCACAGCCGCCCGGCCTCGAAGTTGAAGTCCTGATAGACCACCTTCTTGCTGTTGGCGTTGGCCCAGCCGACCGTGTGCAGCCACCAGTAGCCCGGATGATGCGGCCAATAGGCCGGATCGGCGGCGGCGGCCTCGGAAAACGCCTGATACCAGATGCTGCCGTTGCTGGTGTGATCCTGATCGCCAGCCTTCTTCAGCGCCATGGTGCGCGCGCCCTGCGCATCGGGCGGGTTGTAGATCGGGCCGCGCCAGTAGTCGTATTGCTGATCCTGCGTCGCGGTGGCGCGCTGCACCTCGTTCACGTCGAAACCCAGCCAGGGCCGATAGGCGAAACCGCTGTCAAGGATCGTGGTGAGCAGCGTTTTCGCCTCGGCGGGATGCGCCATCAGCCGCGCGACAAGCTGGGGGGTCAGCGAACTGTGCCAGACCGCGCCGTGCCAGTCGAACGGCAGCGCAGCAGGCGCCATGCCCAGCACCGCGGCCATCGCCGACGCCTGCGCGTCGAACTCGTTGAAGCTGAACGCCAGCGCCCCGGCGGCGTCCGGCGAGCCGTCGGCGATGAACCCGATCTTGCTCAGGTTTTCGGACACGAAGCTGTCGGCGTTGCGCACCACGCCGCCAAGCGTGGTGTAGGCGTTGGCGTCAAAGCTGTTGGGCGCGGCCAGCCGGATTTCCGCCCATGCCGGTCGCCGGCTGACCAGCGACCCGGCGAAAGGTCCAGTCCCCTCATAGACGATGGTCATAGTCTGGCTGGCGGTGTCGCCCGATCCGATCCCGCGCAGGGTGAACGTCACGTCCTGAGTGTTCTGCGAGAAGGTGTCGGCGCGGAACGGCGAGACGTCGGCGGCGAGCGTGTTGCGGTAGAGCACCAGGCCGTTGGCGTTGGCCAGCAGCATCTGCGATCCTGTAGCGAGATTGATCCATCGGGCCTCCCCCACCGCTGTCGGCGGCGGCGGCGGCGCGCCGTTGATCGCCGAGACTTCCAGCGTCTCGCCGGTCGCCGAGACGCCGAGCGTGGTCAGCGCCACGGTCGTCGTCACCACGCCCTGCATGACATCGGGCGCCGAGAACGTCGCCGGGGCGATCGTGATCGTGGAGGGCGGCGGATTCTGGATCTGGGGCGGTTGCTGGGCCGGTTGGGTCGGGACGGTTGCGCGCGCAAGCCCCGCCTGTGTCACGACTGAAGCGGCCGTCAGTGATAGCGTGAACATCATGATTGAAAAACCTGCTGAAATCTGGCGACGCGGCGCGCCTTGCGGCTCGGCGGCGCCATTGGTGGCCCGCCGGATCTGAAGGGACGACGCTTTGAATGGCGCATGTATGCGGCAATCCTCGTAAGATTTCGTAACCGCAGCGATTCTAGGCCGTGTGACGGACGTCGGCCACCGTGAAATTGCAGGTGGTGACGGCTGCACTGCAACGGACGGGCTTCGCGTCGCGTAATTGTTCACATGACTGGCTTCAGGCCGTCTGAGCAGCGGGCCGGAAGAGGGTATCAGCTCGATCAGCAACGCCTGACGCTCCAGCAGGGCGTTCTTCCCGGCGTCGGTCGGGCGGTATCACCCCGAGCGAGTCATGGGAATCATGCCTTACGCCAGCGCCCTCAGATCAAGAAAAAACGCAAAGGGGATGAACAGTTGCCGCGCCGGGGCTGAATCCGAGCCTGTTGGCGGCCGCCGGGCGCGATTGCGCCGGTCAAGTTGACGCTACAGAAAAGCTGAAAAATCCGTTTGATTCGAATCAAATTTTTAGGCTTATTTTGGTTGGAAAAATTGCTAAACATAGGATATTAAATATGACCGCCGCTGTAAACACTGAACAAGTTGTGAACGTTTTCACTTTAGGCGAGCAAAGCCAACCAAAAATTTCAACTTTGAGTGGTGGCGGATATGTTGCAGTCTGGCGCTCGGCGGGCCAGAACGGTTCTGGGTTCGGGCTGAGCGGCCAGCGTTACAACGCATTCGGTCAGCGCGAGGGGTCTGAATTCTTCATTGAGACCGACACGGTCGGCGATCAGACCGACCCGTCGGTTGCGGGTCTGGCGGGCGGCGGATTTGCGGTTGCGTGGCGTTCAGTGAGCGCCGACGCCATCAAGGCGCAGGTTTTCGACGCGGCGGGCGCGCCGGTCGGGGTCGAGCTTGAGGTCAACACCGAGACCTACTCGACCCAGTCCGAGCCGGTTGTGGTCGCCCGGCCCGGCGGCGGCTTTTTCGTGCTCTGGTCGTCCTACAACGACGACACCTTCACCTACGACATCCGCGGCCAGCGCTTTGGCGGCGCGGGCGCGCCCGTGGGCGCCGAGTTCACCGTCAACAGCACTACGGCGGGCCAGCAGACCGAACCCGCCGCCGCGACCCTGCCCACCGGCTTTGTGGCCGTGTGGAGGGACCAGAGCGGCGAGGACATTCGCCTTCAGCGCTTCGACGCATCCGGCGTCGCGATCGGAGCCGAGATCGTGGTCAACACGCTGACCGCCAGCACCCAGTATGAGCCGAAGGTGGCGGCGCTGACCGGCGGCGGATTCGTGGTGGTCTGGACCTCGACCGGCGGCGGGGACGGCAGCGGCTACGCCGTGCGCGCCCAGCGCTTCGACGCGGCGGGCGCCGCCGTGGGCGCCGAATTCCAGGTCAATCAGAGCGAGTTGAGCTCGCAATACGAGCCGGACGTGACCGCCACGGCGGATGGCGGATTTTTCGTCGCCTGGCGCAGCGACTACACTGCCGCAGGCTACACCTACGATGTGGTCGGCCGCCAGTTCGCCGCGAACGGAACCCCTGCGGGCGATGAGGTGGTGCTGAACCAGAACTCCGCCGACACGGCCTATGCGCCTGTGGTCGCGGGCCTGCCGAACGGGCTGATCGCCGCGCTCTGGACCATCGGTTCGGGCGGCGGCGCGGGCGACGGCTCCGGCGCGGCGGTGATGCAGCGGCTGTTCGCCGAGGATCCCGCCGCCGTGGCCCTGCCGCAGGCGCCGCTGATCGAGGCCTTCGCCCCGGCCGTGACCTTCGACGAGGCGGCGCTCAACGCTGCGGCGCAGGTGCTCGACCCCTCGATCGCGCTGTCGGACGCCGACAGCGCCGATTTCGACGGCGGACGGCTGATCCTGCGGCGCATCACCTCCAAGGAGGACTTCGCCCAGTATGGAACGGCGTCACAGGACGTGCTCGGCGTGCGCAACGCAGGCGTCGGCGCGGGCCAGATCGGCGTCGCGGGCGCGACCGTCACCTTCGGCGGCGTCGTGATCGGAACCATCGTGTCGAACGGCGCAGCCGGCGCGGCGCTTGAGATCGCGCTGAACGCCGCCGCCGACGCCGAGGCGGTCGAGACGCTGATCGAGAACCTGACCTACCGCACCCTCTCCGACGACCCCGACGCCGAGGTTCAGCTTGCGCTGACGCTGTCGGACGGCGACGGCGCGACGTCGCAGCCGCAGGTGATCACGGTCACGGTGACGCCGGAGGCGGAAGCGTTGCTGCCGGTGGGCCCCCGCGAGATCACCGTCAACAGCTACACCCAAAACACGCAGTACGAGCCCGACGTCGCCGGTCTTCCGGGCGGCGGATGGGTGGCGGTCTGGCGCTCCAACGAACAGGACGGCTCCAGCGCCGGCGTCTATGCGCAGCGCTTCGGCGCCGACGGCGCGCCGTCGGGCGCCGAGACGCGCGTCGCCGAGGCCAATATCGGCGGCCAGTACCAGCCCGCCGTCGCCGCCATCGAGGGCGGCGCGCTGCAGGGCGGCCATGTCGTGGTCTGGTATGACGACCAGAGCGCCGCCGAGGGCTATGTGCGCGCGCGGCTGTTCGGGCCAGACGGCGCTGCGGCCACCGCCGAGATCGCCGTGCCCACCGCGCTATACAGCACCCAGAGCGAGCCTGATGTCAGCGGTTTCGCCAACGGCGGCTTCGTCGTGGTCTGGCAGGCCTATACGCAGGCGACCTCCAGCTTGGACATCGTCGCCCAGCGCTTCAGCGCGGCGGGGGCGCCGGTCGGCGGCCAGACCACGATCAACGCCGGCACGGCCAACACGCAAATGGAGCCACAGGTCGCGACGCTGGCCGGCGGCGGCTATGTGGTGACCTGGTATGACCAGAACGGCGCGGACGGTAGCAGCTACGGCGTGTTCGCCCGTGTGGTGAATGCGGCCGGAACGCCGGTTGGCGGCGATATTGCGGTCAACAGCTACACCAGCGGGGCGCAATACGAACCGGCGGTGGCCGCGCTGACCGGCGGCGGCTTCGTGATCGCATGGCGCGACGACGCGCTTGACGGCTCGAGCGCAGGCGTCTTCGCCCAGCGCTTCGCGGCGAACGGCGCGACCGTGGGCGAGCAGTTCCGCGTCAACGAGACCACCATCAGCAACCAGTATCAGCCCACAGTCGCGCCTTTGCCGGACGGCGGCTTCATGATCGGCTGGCGCGGCTACGGCCCGGCGGGCGGCGACGAGGTGTTCGTCCAGAGCTATGACGCCCAGGGCGGTCGGGTGGACGGCCAGATCCAGGTGAACACCGGGACGACATCCTCGCAGGAGACGCCGCGTCTGGCGCTGCTCGACAGTGGTGAGGTGGTTGCGGTCTGGACCACGCGCGACGGCGCTGTGGACGGCTCGTCCTACGCGGTTCAGGCGCGCGTCCTCGGCGACCCCGCCGCCTATCCCGCACCCGGCGCCGAACCTCTGCTGGAGGGGGTGAACGCCCAGCGCGAGATGACCGAGGCGCAGGCCGCCGCCGGCGACCAGCTCATCGACGCCGACGGCGCGGCGGCGGTGGCGGCGAGGCCCGGCTTCGACGGCGGCCGCGTGACCGTGTCGCGCGTCGACCTCAGCGGGCTCGACCTGCTGTTCGGCTATCCCGACGACGAGCGTCAGGACCAGCTGGGCGTGCGCAACGCGGGAACCGGCGCAGGCCAGATCGGCGTATCGGGCGCGACCGTCACCTTTGGCGGCGCGGTCATCGGGACCATCGTCTCGAACGGCGCCGACGGCGGCGTGCTGGACATCGCGCTGAACGCCGCCGCGACCAGCGCGGCCGTCGAGGCGCTGGTTGAGAACCTGACCTACGCCAACCCCTCCGGCGACCCGGCGCCTGAGCGCATCCTGCGCGTCACGGTCAGCGACGGCGCGGGCGGCGCGAGCTCGGCCAACGTCACGCTGCGCATCGCGGCGCAGGCCGAGGCGCCGGCGGCGGCGGGCGGCGAACGGCAGACCAACAGCAACATCGAATCGACCCAGGACCAGCAGCAGGTCGCGCGGCTCGCCGACGGCGGCTATGTCGTGGTCTGGCGCAGCTACGATCAGGACGACGCCAACGACTACGGCATCTACGCCCAGCGCTATGACGCGGCGGGCGTGCGCGTGGGCGGCGAGTTCGTGATCAACCAGAACCCGGCCAACAGCCAGGTCACGCCCGACGTGGCGGGGCTGGCGGGCGGCGGCTTCGCGGTGATCTGGCAGGACGGGAGCGCCTCGGCGCAGGGCTATGTCCGCGTGCGGGTGTTCGATGCGGCCGGCGCGCCTGCGGGCGGCGAGATCGCGGCGCCGACCAATATCTACGCGACCCAGGACCAGCCGACGCTGGCGGCGCTGCCCTCGGGCGGCTTCGTGGCGGTGTGGCGATCCTTTACCCAGGCCACCTCCACCTACGACATCCAGGCCCAGCGCTTCGGCGCCGCCGGGGTCAAGCAGGGCGGCGAGTTCACGGTCAACGCCGCGACGGCGGGCACACAGGGCGATCCCGCCGTCGCCGTGGCGGCGGATGGCGGCTTCGTCGTGGTCTGGGAGGACCAGGGCGCCGCCGACGGAGATCTCTACGGCGTGGTCGCACGGCGGTTTTCGGCCGCAGGCGCGCCGCTTGGCGGCGACGTGGTGGTGAACCAGACCACGGCGGGCTATCAGTATGAGCCGACCATCGCGGCGCTGGCCGGCGGCGGCTATGTCGTCGCGTGGCGCGAGGACGGCGGGCGCGACGGCTCTGGGTCGGCGGTGTTCGCGCGTCTGCTCACCGCCGCCGGCGTTCCCGCAGGCGACGAGTTCCAGGTCAACGACCTGACCAGCGGCAGCCAGTATCAGCCCGAGGCGATCGCTCTGGCCGACGGTCGCTTCGTGATCGGCTATTACAGCGACGGCGTCGAAGGCGGCTCGTATTACGACGTCTACGCCCAGACCTTCGCCGCAGACGGATCGCGCATCGACGGCGCCGTTCGGCTGAACAGCGCGCAGGAGGCGTTCGCCGTCCAGTCGAACCCGGCGCTGGCGGCGCTGGCGAGCGGCTATGTCGCGGCCTGGACCGCGAACTCAACCGGTCAGTCCGGCGACGGTTCGGGCGACGGCGTGTTCCACGGCCTGTTCGGGGCCGTCCCCGCGCCCGCAAGCGCAGGCCCGGTGCTGGACGATTTCGGCCCGGTCGTGCAGATCCTGAACACGGCGGCGGCGACGCCGGTCAGGCTCGATCCCTCGGTGTCGCTGACCGACGCCGACAGCGCCAATTTCGCCGGCGGCGCGCTGACGCTGGCGTGGACGGATTTCCAGGCTGGATCCGCCGATCAGCTTGGCGTCGCCAGCGGCGGCCGGGTGGCGGTCGCAGGATCGGCCGTTTCGGTGGACGGCGTGGTGATCGGCCAGATCGACGCGGCGCTGAACGGCGTCAACGGCGCGGGTCTGCGCATCGCGCTTGACGCCGACGCCACGCCCGCGCGCACAGCCCTGTTGATCGAGGCGCTGACCTACGCCAACACCGCCGCCGCCCCTGCGCTCGGCGACCGCGGCCTCTCCCTTACGCTGAGCGACGGCGACGGCGGCGTGAATCACGCGACGGGGCTGATCGTCGAGGTCACCGCCAGCGTTGCGACCAACCAGATCCGGCTGGACGGTCTGGAGACGGCGGTCGCCTTCACCGAGGCGCAGGTCCAGGCCGGGGCGCAACTGATCGATGGAGCCGTGGATTTCCTCTACAGCCGCGCCGCAGGCCTGAACGGCGGACGGATCGAGGTGAGCTACCTCACCGACGTGATCTTTCGCGATGGCGGCGCGTTCGAGACCCTGTCGGTCCTGAACCAGGGGTCGGGCGCGGGTCAGATCGGCGTGGCGGGTGCGACCGTCAGCTATGGCGGCGTCGCGATCGGAACCATTGACGCGATCCTGAACGGCCTGAACGGCGCCACCCTGAGGATCGCCTTCAACGCCGCCGCCACCGAGGCCGCCGTGGAGGCGCTCACCGAGGCGATCAGCTACGCCAACGCAGGCGACGGACCCGCCGCGACGCGCCAGCTTAACATCCGCATCTACGACGCCGCCAGCGCCAGCACCGCCTATCAGCCGGTCACGATCACCGTGACGCCCGAGGATGACGGCGGGCCAAAGCCGCTGGACGGCGAGGAGCAGGTCAACAGTTTCACCCTCAACCAGCAGGAGCACCCCGCCGTCGCCGCGCTGACCGGCGGCGGGCATGTGGTGCTGTGGCAGTCGCTCTATCAGGACGATGAGAGCACCTGGGGCGTCTATGGCCAGCGCTACGACGCCGACGGCGCGCCCACCGGGCCCGAGTTCCGCGTCAACGAGACCACCGACGGCAGTCAGCAGTTGTCGGCGGTCGCAGGTTTGCCCGGCGGCGGCTTTGTCGCCGTCTGGCAGGACGACAGCGGCCGCGACGGCTCCGGCGTCGGCGTCTTTGCACGGATCTTCGACGCCGCCGGCGTCCCCGGCGCGCAGTTCCAGGCCAACCTTGAGGCCTCATCCTCGCAGGAGCGTCCTTCGGTCACGGTGCTGTCGAACGGCAACATCCTGATCGCGTGGCGCGCCCTCACCAGCGCCGGGTCGGGCGACGGGTCGGGCTATGGCGTCACGGGGCGGGTCTTCACCGCTGCCGGCGCGCCGGTGAGCGGCGATCTGGTGCTGAACACCTTCACCAGCAGCACGCAGCATGAGGTCTCGGTCGCGCCGAACGGCGCGGGCGGCTTTGTCGCGGTCTGGGCGTCCTTCGGCCAGGACGGCGCGCAATACGGCGTCTATGGTCAGCGGTTCAACGCCGCAGGCGCCAAGGTCGGCGCGGAGTTCCGCGTCAACACCACCACCCCTTCCGACCAGGACGCGCCCGAAGTGGCGCGGCTGGCCGACGGCGGCTTTGTGGTGGTCTGGCAGGACCAGTCGGGCGCCGACGGCTCGGGCCTGGGCGTGTTCCAGCAGCGGTTTGCGGCGAACGGAACGCCGGTCGGCGGCGAGACGCTGGTCAACCAGTACAGCTACACCACTCAGTCGGACGCCCAGGTCGCGGCGACCGCCGATGGCGGCTGGATCGTGACCTGGAGCGACTACAGCGGCTTTGACGGTTCGGGCGGCGGGGTCTTCGCGCAGCGCTATGACGCGGCTGGCGCCACGGTGGATGGCGCGTTCCTCGTCAACGAGCAGACGTCGAGCACGCAGGACGAGTCGGATGTCGCGGTGCTCGCCGACGGCCGCATCGCGGTTGTCTGGACTTCCGAGACCTCCGGCGGGGCTGGCGACGGGTCAAGCCGCGGGGTTTTCCAGCGCCTGCTGGGCGATCCCGCGACGCAGGGCGGCGGCGCCGATCCGGTGATCGACGGTCTTCCCGCGACGGTGACGGTGGATGAGGCTGCGGCCAACGCGGGTCAGGTGAACCTCGCGGGCGCGGTCGCCGTGTCGGACGCCGACAGCGCCAACTTCCAGGGCGGGCGCCTTGAGGTCGTGCGCATCGACAGCTACCGCGTGGCCGACCAGTTCGCCGCCCCGGACGGCGCGACGCAGGACTTCCTGTCGCTGGTCTCGGCCCGCGTCAGCATCGTCGGGACCGGGGTGCGCGTGGACGGCGTGACGGTCGGACAACTGGTCTCCGACGGCCAGGCCGGCGCGCGGCTTGAGGTCGCGCTGAACATCCAGGCCACGGCGGCGCGGGTCGAGGCGCTGATCGAGGCGCTGTCCTGGCGTACGCCGTCGAACGATCCCATGGACAGCCGCACATTCCGCGTCACGCTGACCGACGGCGACGGCGACGCGGCCGCGCCGCGCTTCGTCACCGTTGCGGTGACGCCGGAGCAGGACGGCGAGGGCCCGATCGGCGGCGAGCGCCAGGTCAACACCTTCGAGGCCGGCGGTCAGACCGCCAGCGCCGCAGCCGGTCTGACCGACGGCGGGCATGTGGTGGTATGGCAAAGCTACAACCAGGACGATCCGCAGAGCCTCAATCAGGGCGTGTTCGGCCAGCTTTACGACGCGCTGGGTCAGCCCCGGGGGGCCGAGTTCCAGCTGAATGAAACCTTCATCGGCGCGCAACAGCAGCCTGCGGTGGCGGCGCTGCCTGGCGGCGGATTTGTCGCGGGCTGGGACGGGAACGGGCCGGGCGACAGCGCGGGCGTGTTCCTGCGCCTGTTTGGCGCCGACGGTCAGCCGACCGGCGGCGAGACGCGGATCAACGACCTGACTTCGGGCACGGAGGATGCGCTGCGGCTGGCGACGAACGCTGCGGGGCGCATCCTCGCAGTCTGGACCGACAGCAATGGCGACACGAGCGGCGACGGCGTCCGCGCGCGGCTGTTTGACGCCAGCGGATCGCCGCTGACGGCGGATGTGCTGGTCAACACCACCCAGGCCTCGGCCCAGAATTTTCCCGCCGTCGGCGCGCTGGCGGGCGGCGGCTGGATTGTGGCGTGGTCGTCCTACAACCAGGATGCGACCGGCACCTATGGCGTTTACGGCCAGCGGCTCGCCGCGAACGGTTCCGCCGCAGGCGGCGAGTTCCGCATCAACACCCAGCTTGAAGGCCAGCAGTATCTCGAAGGCGTGGCTGGTCTGACCGGCGGCGGTTCTGTCGTTGTGTTCCGCGACGAGAACGGCGCCGACGGTTCGGGCGCTGGCGTCTATGCGCGGCTCTATGATGCGGCGGGCGCGGCGCAGGGTGCGCCCTTCCTTGTGAACGAGGCGACCAGCAGCACTCAGCGGTTCTCGGACGTGGTTGCGCTGGCCGACGGCGGCTTCGTGATCGCATGGGAGGACTACGCCGGCCTCGACGGTTCGGGCGTGTCGGTGCAGGGCCAGCGCTATGACGCGACGGGCGCGCGCGTGGACGGCCAGTTCCAGATCAATGAGCAAACCGCGAGTTCGCAGGATCTGCCGGCGCTGGCGGCGCTGACGGGCGGCGGCTTTGTGGCGAGCTGGACGTCGGCGACATCCGGCGCGGCGGGCGACGGATCGGGCGACGGCGTGTTCAGCCGCATCTTCGGCGATCCTGTCGCCTATGACGTTGCGAACGCGCCGGGCCTCGATGGCGTGAACACCGTCGTGACCCTTGAAGAGCTTCTCGTGAACGTCCTGCCGCAGCTGATCGACGCCGACGGCGCGGCGGCGGTGATCGATCCGGGCGGCGCGGGTTTTGTGGGCGGCTATGTCCGCGCCGAGATGGCGACGTCCGCCTACGCCTACGCCGACCAGATCAACCCCCCGGACGACCTGACCCAGGATGTCCTTGGTTTGCGCACGGGCGACGGGATCGCGGTGGCCGCAGGCGTCGTGACGGTGAACGGCGTCGCAGTCGGGACGGTGGTTTCGGACGGCCTTGCGGGCCAGCCGTTCGAGATCGCGCTGAACGGCGCGGCCACGGCGGCGCTGGTCGAGCGGCTGGTCGAGAACCTCACCTACAGCAACGTCTCGGACGACCCCGAGGCGACGCGCATCATCCGCATCCAGATCGGCGACGGCGACGGCAGTTCGGAGCCGCGCTTTGTGAGCGTGAGCATCGCGCCGCAGAAGGACGGCCTCACGCCCTTGCCGGCCTTCGCTGAGCGTCAGGTCAACACCGAGACCGCCAGCGAGCAGACCCAGCCGAGCGTGGCGGCGACCGGCGACGGCTTCGTGACGGTCTGGCGCTCCTACAGCCAGGATGCGACCAACACCTACGGCATCTTCGGCCAGCGGTTCGGCGGCGATGGCGCTCCGCTGGGCGGGGAGTTCCAGGTCAACGCCACTGCGGCGAGCAACCAGTATGCCCCCCATGTCACAAGCCTCGTCGGCGGCGGTTTCGCCGTGACGTGGGAGGGCAACGGCCCCGGCGACGCCAGCGGCGTTTTTCTGCAGCGCTACGCCGCAGACGGCGGCGCGCTGGGCGGCGAGACGCGGGTCAACGCCTATGTCAACAGCACTCAGCACCAGCCCGAGGCGGTGGGGATGCCTAACGGCGACATCGTGGTGGTGTGGTCGAGCTTCGGGCACTCCATCGCCGGGTCTTCGGGCTACGATATCTACGCCCGCGTCTTCAACGGCGCCACCGGCGCCGCCAAGGGTCCCGAGTTCCGCGTGAACACCGCCGTCGGCGGCGCGCAGGACTGGCCGCATGTGACGGCGCTGGCCGACGGCGGCTTTGTCGTGGGGTGGGAGACCGACGCCAGCGCCACCGGCGGCGGCGATCTCGACAGCGCCGCCGTGATGCAGCGCCGCTACGCCTTCAACGCCGGGACCGGCGCCTATGCGCCCTCCGGCGCGCCGGAGGTGGTGAACAGTTTCATCGTCGGCAGCCAGACCGACATCTCGCTGGCGGGGCTGACGGGCGGCGGCTGGGCGGCGGTCTGGCGGTCGGAGGGGCAGGACGGCTCAGGCACCGGCGTCTTCGGCCAGATCTTCGACGCCGCAGGCGCCCGTGTGGGCGGTGAGTTCCGCGTCAACGATCAGCGCGTCAGCACCCAGAGCGACCCGGAGGTGACGGCGCTCGCCAACGGCGGCTTCGTCGTGGCGTTCAGCGACAGCAATGGGACCGACGGCTCAGGCTTGGGCGTGTTTGCGCAACAATACGACGCCACCGGCGCGCGGGTGGACGGGCCGCTGCAACTCAACAGCGAGACCTCCAACACCCAGGATCAGCCCGCGGTGGCCGGGCTGCCCGGCGGCTTCGTGGCGGCATGGAGTTCCGCAACCTCCGGCACGGCTGGCGACGGATCTTCGAACGGGGTGTTCTTCCAGATTTTCGGCAACACCGCGCCCGTGGTGCAGGAGGTGCTGACCAACGGGGTCGAGGACCAGGCGCTGACCCTCGGGCGGGCGCTGTTCGAGGGCGGGTTCTCCGACGCCGACGGCCAGCCGCTGGCGGCCATCCGCATCGACGCCCTTCCGGCCGACGGCCAGTTGCTGCTGGACGGCGCGCCGGTTGCGAGCGGCGACCAGATCGCCGCCGCCCAACTCGCCGCCGGGCTGCTGCGCTACGTCCCCAACCCCAACGCCAATGGCGAAGACAGTTTCGCCTGGAGCGGCTTTGACGGGATCGCCTACAGCGCCGCGCCGGTGCTGGCGCGCATCGCGGTGGCGGCGGTGAACGACCCGGTGGCGCTGGAGGCCGGGCCCGACGTCACGCTGGCGGCGGGCGCAAGCCTGAACCGCGCGATCACCCTTGGCGATCCGGACGGCGACACCTTCACGGTCACGGTGAATTATGGCGAGGGCGGTCCGGACGTGGTTTTCACCACCACCTCCACGACCCCGCTGCTGTCGAACGTCTATGAGGCGGGCGGCAGCTATACCGTCACGGTGCAGGTGAGCGACGGCGCCGGTTCGACCGAGACCGACAGTTTCACCGTGACGGCGGTCTCTGACGGCGGCGGCACAGGCGGGCCCGATGTTCTGACCGGCGGTCCCGGCGACGACGTTCTGTCGGGGCTTGGCGGCGACGATACGCTGTCGGGGCTTGGCGGCGCGGACACGCTGTGCGGCGGCGAGGGAAACGACGTTCTGCTGGGCGGGCTGGGCGACGACCGCCTGTATGGCGAAGGTGGCGATGACACGCTGACCGGCGGCGCCGGGGCGGACGTGTTCCGCATGGCGCCGGGCGGCGGCTCGGACGTGATCACCGACTTCGAGGACGGCGTGGACCGCATCGACCTGACCGCTTACGATCAGGCGGCGGCGCTGGCGGCGGTGGCGGCGGCGACGTTCTCGGCGGGCGGCTACACCCTTGTGATTGGCGGCGAGACGCTGCGGATCGAGGGGCTGGCGTCAGGCGGCTTCAGCGCCGCAGACGTGATCACCGGCGCGGTTTCGCTGGTCGGCGGGCCGGCTGCGGAAAAGCTGCTCGGCGGGGCCGGCAATGACACCGTGCGCGGTGCGGAAGGCGCCGACACCATCGTGGGCTTCGGCGGCAATGACATCCTGCGCGGACAGGACGGCGACGACCTGATCGACGGCGGCGACGGCCGCGACCGGCTGGAGGGCAACGGCGGCGCCGACACCCTGCTTGGCGGGGCGGACAACGACACGCTGTTCGGCAACATCGGGAACGATGTGCTCGAGGGTGGCGACGGGGCCGACCAGCTGTCTGGCAATGAGGATGACGACACTCTGAGCGGCGGCGCCGGGGCGGACAGCCTGTTCGGCGGCGCGGGCGCAGACGTGATGGACGGCGGCGCCGACGCCGATCTGCTGCAGGGCGACGACGGCGCGGACGTAATGGACGGCGGCGCCGGCGACGACCGGATGTTCGGCGGCCGCGACAATGACGTGATGGAGGGCGGCGACGGAGCGGACGAGGTCAACGGCCAGCAGGGCGACGACGTGGTGAACGGCGGGGCGGGAAACGACCGGCTGTTCGGCATCGGCGGGGCCGACACGCTGGACGGCGGATCGGGCATCGACAACATCTTCGGCGGCACCGGTAACGACAGCCTGTCGGGCGGGACCGAGAACGACAAGCTGTTCGGCGAGGACGGCGATGACGCGCTCGACGGCGGCGACGGGGCGGACCAGCTGTTCGGCGGCGCGGGCGGTGACGCCGTCTTCGGCGGCGCGGGCGACGACATTCTGTTCGGCGACGCCGGGAACGACATCCTCGACGGTGGGGCTGGGGTGGATACGCTGTTTGGCGGCGTCGGCGACGACACGCTCGACGGCGGCAGGGGCGCCGGGGTGGACCGCGCCACCGGCGGCGGCGGGGCCGACACGTTCCGCTATCAGGCCGGCGACGAGCGGCTGGTGGTCACCGATTTCTCCTTCGCCGCAGGCGACCGGATCGATCTGGTGTTCATCAACCCGGCCGACTTCGCGCTCTGGACGCTGACCCCGGTGGCGGGCGGCTCCGCCACGCTGATCGACTTCGACGGCGACGCCGACGGGATCAACGAAATCCGCCTCGACGCCACCGCCGCCGCCGCCATCGACCAGAGCTGGTTCGTCTGACAGGGAGGGCGGCGGCTGCGTCCACCGTGCTTGCGCCGCCCTCCGCCATCGCGCCCGTCCGCTGTGCATGACAGTGGGCGGGCGGGCGGCAGGGTTGGCGGCGCCGGTTACTCGGGCTTCAGCGTCACGCCCGGCCCGGCGGCGATGAAATGCGGATTGTCCCGGCCCGGCTTGCCATAGCGCAGCGGCGTCAGGTCGTCGCGGCGCAGCACCCTACCACCTGCGGCGATCAGCACGGCATGGCCTGCGGCGGTGTCCCACTCCATGGTCCGGCCAATCCGGGGATAGAGATCGGCCTCGCCCGCCGCGATCAGGCAGAACTTCAGCGACGATCCCGCGCTGGCGAAGGCTGCGACCGGATAGCGGGCGATCCAGGCGTCGGTGGCGGCGTCGCGGTGCGACTTCGACGCCACCACCCGCAGCGCGGCGTTGTCCGCGACGGCGGCCGCCATCGGCGCCGCCGGGCCATGGCCCAGGTATTCCTGCGCCGCGCCGCCGTCTGGCGTGGTCGCAAACATCCGCTCCAGCGCCGGGGCGTAGACCACCCCCGCCACCGGAACGCCGCTCTCGATCAGGGCGATGTTCACGGTGAACTCGCCCCGGCGCTGGATGAATTCCTTTGTGCCGTCTAGCGGATCGACCAGAAAGTGCGGCGCGTCGGCCCCGAGGGCGTGACTCTCGGCGCGCTCCTCGGTGACGATGGCGATATCGGGATAGGCCGCCGCCAGGCCCGCGCAGATGATCGCGTCCGCGGCCAGGTCGGCGCGCGTCACGGGGCTGTCGTCGCCCTTGGTCTCGACGCCCATATCGGCAGAGCCATAGACGTCCATGATGGCGGCGCCTGCCTCGATCGCGAGGCGACGCAGCGTTTCGGCCATGGCGCTGTCGCGCATCTCCGCCGCCTCAGCCGAACAGGTTGAGCGATTCGAGCTTCAGGATCACATCCTGAGCGCAATCGTCAGGCGTGACGCTGACGGTCTCGACCCGCAGTTCAGGGTTCTCGGGGGCCTCGTAGGGGTCTGAGACGCCGGTGAACTCCTTGATCTTGCCCTCGCGCGCCAGCTTGTAGAGGCCCTTGCGGTCGCGCCGCTCGCATTCCTCGATCGGGGTGGCGACATGGACCTCGACGAACACGCCAAACTGCTCAACCATCGCGCGCACGTCGGCCCGGGTCTGGGTGTAGGGCGCGATGGGCGCGCAGATGGCGATGCCGCCGTTCTTGGTGATCTCGCTCGCCACATAGCCGATGCGGCGGATGTTGATGTCGCGGTGCTCCTTGGAGAAACCGAGCTCGGAGGACAGGTGCTTGCGCACCACGTCGCCGTCCAGCAGCGTCACCGGGCGGCCGCCTGTCTCCATCAGCTTGATCATCAGCGCGTTGGCGATGGTGCTCTTGCCGCTGCCGCTGAGGCCGGTGAAGAACACCGTGAAGCCCTGTTTCGCGCGCGGCGGGCTGGTGCGGCGCAGTTCGGTGACCACCTCCGGAAAGCTGAACCACTCGGGAATCTCCAGACCCTCGCGCAGGCGGCGGCGCAGTTCGGTGCCGGAGATGTCGAGAATGGTGTCGCCCTCTGCGACCTCATCACGCGGAAAGTACTGTGTTTTCTCCTGAACATAGACCATGTGTTTGAAGTCAACCATCTCGACGCCGATTTCGGCCTCGTGCTGGCGGAACAGGTCCTGCGCGGCGTAGGGGTCGTAGAAATCCTGCCCTGCGGAGTTCTTGCCGGGGCCGGCGTGATCGCGGCCGACGATGAAATGCGTCACGCCGTGGTTGCGGCGGATCAGCCCGTGCCACACCGCCTCGCGCGGACCGGCCATGCGCATCGCAAGGTTCAGCAGCGACAGGTGCGTGGTGGCGGCGGGGTATTTGTCGAGCACCGCCTCGTAGCAGCGCACGCGGGTGAAATGGTCCACGTCGCCAGGCTTGGTCATGCCCACCACAGGATGGATCAGCAGGTTGGCCTGCGCTTCCTTGGCGGCACGGAAGGTCAGCTCCTGATGCGCCCGGTGCAGCGGGTTGCGGGTCTGGAACGCGACCACGCGCCGCCACCCCAGCTTGCGAAACATCGCGCGCAGTTCGTTGGGCGTTTCGCGCCGGGCGCGAAAATCATAGTGCACCGCGCTCTGCAGGCCGGTGACCGGACCGCCGAGATAGACCGGACCGGCTTTGGCGTGGAGATAATCGACCGCCGGATGGGCCCTGTCGTCGGCGCCGAACACATGCGCGGCCTCGCGGCGCTTGTCGGGCGTCCACTTGTCGGTCACCGACAGGATGGCGAGAATCACCCCCTCGGGATCGCGCAGCGCGATGTCCATGCCCGGCTCGATCGTCGCTGCGAAGGCCTCCGACACGTCCAGCGTGATCGGCATCGGCCAGAGCCGGCCGTCGGCGAGACGCATGGTCTCAACCACGCTGTCATAGTCGGCCTCGCCGAGGAAACCCGTCAGCGGATTGAAGCCGCCGTTCATCAGCAGTTCAAGGTCGCACGTCTGGCGCGGCGTCAGATCCCAGCTGGGGCAGTCCGCGGCGATCGGCTTCAGTTTCTGCGCGCTCTCCGGCGACGTGAACAACTCGGGAATCGGAACGATATTGGGCGCCGGTGCGGACATGGATGGCTTCCACTGCTGATATAAGGATTGAGACGAAGTTCTGAGCAGGTCTGACAAGAGGGGCTTAGAACCATCACCGGCATGGACGCAACTGCACAATTTCCGCAGCGCAAGAGTGAATGACGCTTTGCGCCGACGTGGCGCCAGAAAGTCCCACTCGATCCATGACCGCGCGCAGCGGACGCCCGGATGATTTCCAACCGCTTGAGCAGCAGAAAGCGTCCACCTCATGATCGTTCCAGTAAGTCTCTGTGGCGGGTCCGGCACGCAGATCTGGCCGTTGTCGCGACGCGATATCCCAAGCAGCGCGTTCCGATGCCGGGCGGCGGCTCTCCCTTCCGGCGCGTGCTCGAACGGGTGGCGGGCGCGCAGGTCTTTGACCCTCTGCTGGTGGTGACCGACGCGGGCGGGCGCTTCATGATCAGCGACCAGGCGGCGGGTGTTGCGGTCAATGTTGTTGTCGAGCCGGAGCCGCGTGACACGTTGCCCGCGATCACCGCCGCAGGGGAGCATGTCGGTTTGTCCGTCGCCTGGCCGCGTCCACCGGCTCGCAGGCCCGGGAAAGATTGCGCTCGAAGTAATGGACGCGCAGACGGGCGGCTATCGCGAGGATAGGTGACATCGTTTGCTTTGACGACGATTTCGGGCGCACCCAGACGAAAGCAGCGCCAGGCCGCTTTCAGCCTGACGCGATTTCTGTCAACCCTGAGGCGCCGCTGCGAGCGCGCGGCGACGCGCGCTCAGAAGAACGTGGTGTCGAACGCCACGATATGGTCGCCGGTATCGATGTCCAGCACGCCGTTCAGCCCGAAGGTGAAGCTCTCGCCCGGCGTCAGGTCGTTGTCCCAGTCCGGCGCCTTGAGGAAAATCCACGTGTCGTCCTGCTCCATGACGCTCACCTTGGTGACGCTCTTGAAATCGAACGTCGAGCGCAGCCGCAGCTCCCAGTTTTCGAAGGTCTGGTCGGTGGCGCCGTTGGTCACCGTGATGCGCCCGAAGAACTCCGTGCCGTAGGTCTGCACCACCTCAAGGCTGACGCTGATCTGCGGATCGCCTGAATAGAGCTTGCCGGTCGGGCTGATCTGCTCGGGCTTGGTCTCGGGAACGATCGGGTTCTCTGCGGTCGGTTCGGCGAACAGGAGCGCGGTCTCCAGCCCCGCCATATCGGCGACAGGCGCCTTGAGCTCGGTCTTGAGCGCGCTGACCCACCTGTTGTTCAGCGCGGGCGCCGTAAGCTGGTAGAGATCGGGCGCAACCTGCGTCAGCGCGCCCTTGGTGGGCGAGGACAACGTGAAGAGGTCGCTGTAGAGCATGGTTGTCCAGCCCTTTGCGCCCTCCCCGGGCAGGGGCGCGTCCTTCACTTCAAGACGGGTCAGCCAGTGGCCCGGGCTGGTCTCCTCGCCGCCGATAAAAATCCGGGGGTCAGGATCGGTGACCGGCGCCGCGCCGTCGTCGTCAAACAGCGTGATCTTGTCGAGGCCGACGGGCGCGCCGTCGGCGGTGCGGGTGCGGAACAGGAACGCTTCGCGCCCCTCCTCGATGTCATCCGACAGAACCGTGAGCACGGTGCGGGCGCTGCCGCCGTCGGGCCGGATGTGCAGCACGCCGGTCTTCGCCACATAGTCCTGCCCGGCGACGGCGGTCAGGTCTATGGTTTCGTAGAGATAGGTGCGGTGCCATGGCTCCGCCGTCGCCGTCAGCACCACGTCGATGTCGGCGTCAAACAGCGCTCGCGCCGCCGCCTCGGTGGTCGGCATCGCGCTGCCGAGCAGCCCGGACAGCGCTTCGAGCTTCTCGGGGTGCACATCGAACCAGTTGTCCTTGAGAATGCCGCCGGTGTCGAATGAGTTGGGATTCCACGACCACCATGTCAGCCCGATGCCGCCCGCGCCACCTGGACTGGCGGCCGCGACGCCTTCGAGATAATTCGTCAGCGTCTCCATATAAAGCAGGTCTTCCGGGATCATGAAGCGCGAGCCGGTTTCAGTGATCAGCACCGGCGCCAGCGATTCCTCGTAGAGGAACGACCAGTTGGTGTCGAAGTTCGCGAGCATCTGCGCGGAGTCTGCGCCGTCGAGCCACGGCACCTTGCGCACGCCAAAAGGATAATCGTGAACTGAATAAACCAGCTTGTCGTTCGCCGCGAGCTCCACCGGATCAAAACGCACACCGCGCAGGTTCCCGCCAACCCAATAGAATTTCGTGTCAACAATGTGGATTCCGTTGACCAGGATCAGCAGGTCCGGGTTGACGGCAAGGATGCCGTCGCCGATCCGCCCTGCGGCGTCAACCCAGGCGTATTCCGGGCCTGGGGGCGGGGTCCGCGGGTCGAGCATGCTCCATCGGGCGATGCCCGACGGTTCGTTGAACGGTTCGGCGCCGACCACCGTTGGGTTGCCGGCGTAGCGCGCTGCGATCGTCTGCCAGTCGGCGATCAGATCCGCTTCGGTATAGGTATCGGAGAACCAGAGGCCGTCCTGCTGCTTGCCGATGCCCGCATCGCGGCGGTGCATGTCGAAAAAGATCCGGATCCCGATTTCGCTGGCGTAGTCGACAATCCGGTCAATCACCTCGATCGCCGACAGGCCAACAAGGTCCGGGTTCAAGTCATAGCGGATTGCGTCGCCCGGGCCCTCGGTCAGGATTGCAGGCGATACCGGCAAGCGGATGACATTGAAGCCAAGATCCACCATCTGGTCCATCATGTCGCGGTAATTTCGCGCCCACATCCCGTTCGGGACATGCGTGAACCCTTCGGCGCCGTGCCAATTGACGCCCAGCAGACGCACTATCTCGCCGCTGTCGCTCTCGACAATCTCGCGACCACTGGTGCTGAAGTAGCCCCATTGCCGCAGGGTCTCGGGGGCGAGCGTCATCTCTGTCGTTATGCTGACGTCAATTTTAAGCGTCATTACGGCGCCTCCAGAGAAAACACGCCAAATCGCTCGTACATGGCGCGATACACACAAGACAGTACTGCTTGGGCCACATTTTCATGCCGCCCAAGCAGAAAAAATCAGGCGGTGAGGAAGAAGTCCTCGATCAGGTCGAGCACCGGCTTGTTGTTGGGAATGTAGCCCTTCGGATCGATGATCGTGCCGTCGGACGGCGGCAGTTCGTTCGGCCACTCCCACAGGAACACGCCGTCGAGCCAGGGCGCCGCCTCATCCTGCATCGCCGTGAAGAACGCCTCATAGGCGTCCATCTGTTCCTGAAGGTCGGCGAAGCCGTCCAGCGCAAAGTCGAACGGCCGCGCGGACGAGCCGTCCACCGAGCGAAAGCCGGTCTCGGTGATGACGATCTTCTTGCCGTATTGCTCAGCCATGCCGGCCAGCAGGTCGGTGATCGGCAGGTTGAAATAGGCCTCGAGCCCGCGCTCGGTGGTCGGCTGTTCGGTCCAGCCGTCCACGAGTTCGCCCACCGATGGCGCCGCCGCGTCGGTCAGCGGCGGATAGAGGTCGAGCGCGATATAGTCGAGCTGATCCCAGAACCGCACGAACAGCTCCTCGCCCACGATCGAGGCGTAGGAAAGCTCACCCGTGTAGATCGCGCGGACATCATCGATCAACTGGGTCCAGAATGGCAGATTGGCGCGGTTCTTGGCCATGTCCACCAGCTCGACGCCGATCAGCATCGAGTCGGCGCCCTCGGCCTGCGCGATGGCGGCGTAGCGGGTGATCAGTTCGCCGTAGGAGCCGTCCGCATAGCTGCCGTCAGCCTGTTTGCCGAAAAAGATCGCTTCGTTCTGCGGGTTGATCCGCCCCCGGAACGAGCCGTCGTCGAGGTCGATATGCGGCTTGAGCAGGACCTTCAGGCCCTGCGCCTTCGCCTCGCGGATCGCATCGACCAGATCCGCGTCTTTCATGGTGAAGTTGTTGTCCTTCACGACGTTGGCGGTGCGGTTGGTCATGAAATGGGTGCTGACGATCGCCACCGAGTCGCCGCCGACGGCGCCGATCCCCTGAAAGCTCTGCTTCACGTCGGCGTCGGTGACTTCGAGTCGGTTGAAGAAGGTGGTGTTGAAACCCTTGTAGATAAGGTTGAGCGGCCCGCCGGGCGCGTCAGGCAATTCGGCGATCAGCGGCGGATTGAACTCGAACCGCTCCTCGACCGGCACGAAGAAATGCGAGCCTGAGAAGAACAGATCGAACGTCGCCGTGTCGCCCGGATCGAACGCGCCGTCGTCAACGATGGTGCCGCCGATGTTGGGCGCGGCGAGGTTGACGGCCATGGTGAAGTAGCGGTCGTCGTGGTTGGCCAGCAGCGCGGTGACGCCGTCCTGGCTGACGCTTGAGCCGGGCTGGAGGTTCAGCTTCATCCCGTCCTGCACGCCAATGGTGAAGACCGGATTCTGCGTGATGGTCGCGCCGGAGGTGTTGGTCATGGTCACGGTGAGCGTGTAGCCGACCACGAACTCTCCCGCGAGCGCGGCGCTCAGCGTCACGCCGGCCGTGGTGAAGCCGATCGGCCCGGTGTCGCCCGCGTCATCGAGGATTGTCGCGACGCCCGCATGCTTGCCGATCTCGGCCCCGCGCGGGTTGGACAGCACGACCTCGAAAATCTCCGACAACTCGCGCACGGCGTCGTTGACCAGATCAACCTCGATCACGCGCGAACGGTTCGCCGCGTCAAAGGCCAGCGCGCCCGTGCCGGCGACGAAGTCCTGGCCGGGCAGGGCGCTGCGCCCGCGCGTGGTCCAGTCCACCAGCACGGTGTCGCGATAGAGGTCGCCGGTCAGCGTAACGGTGAAGCGCGCCTTGCCCGCCGCCTCGTCAACGGTCACGTCGCTCACATCCAGCACCGGCGGCGCGGGCAGATCGACAAAGACTTGCGCGGTGTCGGTGTTGCCGTGGCTGTCGAGGACCTCGTAGCCGATCACGATCCGGCCGCGGTCGGCCGCATTGCTGATATAGGCGATGCTGTCGCCCACGATCTGGGTCGCGCCGCCGCCCGCGACGGTGAACGCCTTGGTCACGGTCAACGGACCGCCGTCGGGCGAGACGTCGTTGGCCAGGATGTCGGCGATGGCGAAATCCAGCACGCCGTTGGCGCCGTTGAAGGTATAGGCCGTGATCGTGTCGTTGATCGCCGAGGGTGGCGTCTCGCCCGTCACCTCGCCCAGCGTCACGCCGCCGACCAGCGTCGCATCGCCTGCCAGGTTGAAGCCGAAGGCGATGGTCTGGCCCGCCGGGATGGTTTCGAGAAACGCCTTCTTCGGCGTCACTGTCCAGGTGCCGTCGAGGTTATCGACAAAACTCACCGCGCCGGAGGAGGCGAAGGTCAGCCCCGGCGGCAAGGTGATGTCGAACGACCAGTCTACAATGGCCGAATCAGTGGTGTTCTCGAGCGTGACCTGGAGCCACGCGCCCGTCGCCCAGGTGGACTGGACGAACAGCGTCGAAATCACATCCGGCGCCGCAGCCGTATCCAGGGAATAATCGACGCCGTCCTCCGAGAAGGAGACCGGCTTGATCGCGGCGGCGTCGGTGATCGCGCCGTTGGCGCGGAAGGTCAGCACCACCTCCTCGCCGGGGGAGATCTCGTTCAGCCACGTTGCGTTCGGCTGGATCGTGAACGCCGATCCGGTCTGGGAAAACAAAGTGTTGGCCGCATTCACCACAGTCACGCCGACGGGAAGGTCCAGCGTGATGGACCAGTTGTCGAGCAGCACGGCGGAGGTGTTGCGGATCCTCACCTCGCCGACAAAACCGCTATTCCATTGATTGCGCAGGCCCGTGTTGATGTCAATCACGGCGCCGTTCGGCAGAGTGTAGATCATTTTTCAACACCTTATCTCACCGCAGATCAGCTCGCCGACCGGGCTGATCCGTGAACACGATCATCATCGCGACAGGTTTCATTAGTTACCTGACCCGGCGCACATACGCCAGCCGATTTTAACGGAATATACACTTTTGAGCGAACGGGCGCGAACCATGTTTGCATCGGGACGGCATTTTCTTTGTTTCGTCACCACTTGTGCGCTATCAACCACTGACACGGAGATGGAGTTGAGTGAATGCGCGTTCTCTGCACCGGCGGCGCCGGATATGTCGGCGGCCACTGCCACCGCGCCTTTCTCGCGCAGGGCTGTGAGAGCTGGGTGTTCGACGACCTGAGCGAGGGCAACCGCGAGGCGGCCTCCCCTGACCGCCTCGTGATCGGCGACATCCGCGACACCGAAGCCGTGGCGCGGGCGCTGCGCGAACTGCGCATCGACGCGGTGGCGCATTTCGCCGCGCTGGTCTCGGTGCCGGAGTCGCTGAAGGATCCGCAGGGTTACTGGTCGATCAACGTCGAGGGCGCGCGCTCGGTGCTCGACGCCATGGCGGCGACCGGCGTGCGCAGGCTGGTGCTGTCGAGCACGGCCGCCGTCTATGCGCATGACGTGGCGATGCCGATCAGCGAGGACGCCCGGCTCGACCCCGCCACGCCCTATGGCGCCACCAAGCTGGCCATGGAGATGATGGCGCGCGACTACGCGGCGCGGTTCGGCTTCGCGGCGACGGCGCTGCGCTATTTCAACGCCTGCGGCGCCGAGACCGGCGGCGCCCACGGCGAGGCGCGGCGGGCCGAGAGTCATGTCGTTCCGCTGCTGATGGAGAGCGCGCTGGGCCGCCGCGGGCCGTTCAAGGTGTTCGGCGACGACTGGCCGACCCGCGACGGCTCCTGCATCCGCGACTTCGTGTCGGTCCAGGACCTGGCGCAGGCGCACCGTCTCGCGCTGCTCAACGCCGCGCCGGGCGCGCTGGCGGTCTATAACCTCGGCACCGGGTCCGGAACCAGCGTGCTGGAGTTGTTGCAGGCGGCGCAGCAGGTGATCGGCCGGCCGATCCCGCATGAGCGGGCGCCGCGGCGACCGGGCGATCCGCCGGTGCTCGTCGCCGACAGCGCGCGGATTGGCGCCGCCATGGGATGGAGTCCGGCGCACTCCTCCATCGAGACGATCCTGCGCGACGCCTGGGCGTGGCACAGCGCCCACCCCCACGGCTACGGCGCCCGCGACAGCGCCGCCGCAGCGGCGCGCTGAGCGGCTGCGCCGTCGCGCGATGCCGTCGATCCTGTTCGTTCACACCAATTTTCCGGCGCAGTTCGGCGCCATGGGCGCCCGGCTGCGCGCCGGAGGCTGGCGGGTCGCCTTCGCCACGGAACGCGCCGGGGCGCGGTCGGACATCTTTGAGGTCCTGCCATTCCGCCGCCATCGCGAGCCCTCGAAGCAGACCCACCGCTACCTGATCGGGATGGAGCGGGCGGTCATCACCGGCCAGGGCGCGGCGCGGGCGTTCTATGACGCGCGGGCGCGCGGCTTCAGGCCCGATGTGATCATCGCCCATGCAGGCTGGGGCGCGGGCCTGTTCGCGCGCGACGTCTGGCCCGGCGCCGCCTATGTTCCCTATGTCGAATGGTGGTATCGCTATCCGCCGATCGACAGCGTGTTTCTCGACGCCCATGCGCCGAGCGAGGATGTCCGGCTGATGCAGCGGCTGCGCAATGCGCCCACCCTGATGGACCTCGACGCCGGCGCCTTCGCGATCTGTCCGACGCAGTTCCAGGCCGCGCAGTTTCCCGCTCGATGGCGCCCGGCGATCGAGGTGATCCACGACGGGGTCGATGTCGCCCTGCATGCGCCCGCTGCGCAGCGGCCCTCGGCGGTCGGCGGCGTCGATCTGACCGGCGCGCGGGAGATCGTGACCTACGCCACCCGGGGCATGGAGCCCCAGCGCGGCTTTCCCCAGTTCATGCGGGCGCTGGCCGCGCTGCAGACGCGCCGTCCGGGGCTGCACGCGCTGATCGTCGGCGAGGACCGTGTGGCCTACGGCGCGCAACTGCCGCAGGGCGAGAGCTGGCGGCGGCGGATGGAGGCGGAGTTGGACCTCGACCCCGCGCGCACGCATTTCCTCGGGCGGCTGCCGCGCCCCGACTATGTGCGCGCGCTGCAGGCCAGCGACGCGCATGTGTATCTGACCGCGCCTTTCGTGCTGTCGTGGTCGCTGCTGGAGGCGATGGCGATCGGCTGCCCGCTTGTCGCCTCCGACACCGCGCCGGTGCGCGAGGTCGCGCGCCATGGCGAGACGGCGCTGCTGACCGGCTTTCACGACACCGGCGCGATCGCGGATGCGGTGGAGCGGTTGCTTGAGGACCGCGCGCTGGCCCGGCGGCTCGGCGCCGCGGCGCGCGAGGCGATCATCGCCGACTACGCCTTCGACGCGCTGTGGCCGCGCAAGCGCGCCCTGCTGGAGCGCGCCCGCGATCATGCCCGCGACCAGGCCGACAGCGGGTCCGGCGGATGACCGCGCCGCGCGCGCCATTTGTGCGCGCCCCATCTGTCGCCACGCGGCGATGCGGGATATTCTTTGACATGATACGGCATTCATGGCGCGTGCGGAAATCGGGCGCGCCGCAGGAAGGAAACCACCGGTGAAGGCGCACCCTCCAATCGACAGGCCGATGCCCGATCCGGGCGGGACGGACGCCATTAACCTGATGGCGCCGATCCTGGCGCTGTGGCGCCGCAAATGGCTGATCGGCGCCGTGGCGGCGGTGGTCGCGACGCTCGGCGTTCTGGCCGCGCTCGCGCTGCCGACGACATTTTCCGCGACGGCGTCGGTGATCGTGGATTCGCGCCGCCAGTCGATCGTCGATATTCGCAGCGTGGTCTCCCAGCTCGATATTGACGACGCCTCGGTGCGCGGCGAAGTCGCGGCGCTGACGTCAACCTATCTGCTGTCGAAGGTGGTCGAGACGCTGCGCCTCGATCAGGACCCGGAATTCAATCCGTCGCTGGGCGCGCCGCCCGCATGGCGGCGGATGATCGAGGCGATCCTCGGCTCTGACCCCGACGCGGGCGAAGGCGTCAATCTGGACGTCGTGATCGCGCGATTGCGGCGATCCCTCGCCGTCGAGGTGGTCAACAACTCCACCGTGATCGACATCACCGCCACCGTGCTGTTTCCGCGCAAGGCGGCGCTGATCGCCAACACCCTTGCGCAGCTCTACATCGATCAGCAGGTGAACCTGAAGATCGCCGCCGCGCAGCGCGCCGCAGACACGCTGCGCAACCGGCTCGACGCCCTTGCAACCGATGTGGCCCGGGCGGAGACGCGGGTGCAGGAGTTCCAGACCGCGCAGCTTGAGACCCATGGCCAGAGCGTCGCGGTCACCCGGCAGCAACTGCTGGAGATCGGCGTGCAGCTCGCGCGGGTCACCGGCGAACGCACCGCGCTCGAAGCGCGCAAGGCGCGGCTGGACGAGGCGCAGGGCGATCCGGCGGCGCTCGCGTCGCTGCCGGAGGTGGTGGACAGCGACCTGATCCAGACACTGCGGGCGCGGGTGATCGACCTGCAGGCGCGTGAGGCGCAGATGCTCACCCGGTTCGGCCCCCGCCATCCGGAGGCGGAGCGGGTCCGCGCAGAACTGGACGACCAGCGCGCGGCGCTCAACCGCGAGATCGGCGCCATCGCCGCGGCGCTGGGCAAGCGCACCGAGACCGCCCGCGAGACGGCGGCGGCGCTGACCGCCGCCATGCGGACGCTGGAGGCCAAGGTGATCCGCCAGGAGACCGACGGCGTCGAGCTGACCCGCCGCATGGCCGAGGTGGAGGCGGCGCGCAGCGTCTATGTAAGCTTTCTCGGCCGCTGGCGGGAAACCAGCGCGATCGCGGAATTCTCCGCCGCCGACAGTCGGATCGTGTCGGCGGCGCGCGTGCCGAACAACAGTTCTGGCCCGCCGCGCAAGCTGATCGCCGCGATGGCCGGGGTGCTCGGCCTCGCCCTCGGCGCCGCGCTGGCGCTGGTGCTCAATCTGCTCGACCAGCGGTTGCGCTCAGCCGAGGACGTGCGCGCCGAGACCGGACTGCGCGTTCTCGGCCAGATTCCGCTGCTGCGCGGCGCCTGGCTGCGCGCGCCGCTCAGCGCCATGAGCCAGCGCCGCAGCTCCGCGCCGGCGGAATATGTCCGCGACCTGCGCACGCTGCTCGCACAGGAGGTGATGGAGGAGGGCGTGGAAGTGATCGCGATCACCTCGCCGCTGGTGCGCGAGGGCAAGTCCACCACCACGCTGCTGCTCGCGGCGAGCTTTGCCGAAACGGGCGCCAGGGTGCTGGTGATCGAGGGGGACGTGCGCCGGTGCAACGTGGGTCGTCTCGCCGGGGTGTCGGTCACAGTCGGCCTGCGCGCGGCGCTGACCGGAGCGGCGCCGCTGCACGACGCGGTGGTGCAGGCGCCGCACTGCGGCCTGTGGGTGCTGGCGATGGAGACGGCCCCAGTTTCGACCCCGACCCCGGCCTCCGGCCTCGCCATCACCGAATTGATGCAGGGCGACGGCTTCCAGCGCATCCTCGACCAGGCGCGGCAGGACTACGACGTGGTCCTGATCGACATGCCGCCCGCGATGCCGCTCAGCGACGCAAGGGTGCTGGCGCGGCTGGCGGATGGCGTTATCATGCTGGCGCGCTGGGACAGCACGCCCCGGCGCGCCCTGCGCCGCGCGGTCACGCGGCTCCAGGCCGCGCGCGCCCGGGTGCTCGGCGTCACACTGACGTATGTCGATTTTGAACGGCGGGCGGGGGAGACGGATGAACCGGACTATCGCAATTTCCAGTCTCTCTACGCTGGGACATGAAGGCGAGGGCGCGATGACGGCGCTTCCCCCAATCGAGGTCCTTGGCGTGCGCGTAATCTCCTGCGACGTCGAGACGGCGGTGGCGACGGTCATCGATGGATTCGCCGCCGGCCGCACGCAGCGGATCGCCTTCCTGAACCACAACCTCGCCGTGCGGCTGCTGGAGCGGGGTCGTCTCTGCATCCTCGACGCGTTCATCGTGCTGAACGACGGGCTGGCGCTCGACATCGCGGCGCGGCTGCTGCGGGGCAGGCGCTTCGCCGCGAACCTGAACGGCACCGATCTGACCCCGAAGATCCTTGCGGCGCTGCCGAAGTCGGCGCGGATATTTCTCTATGGCGCCAGGCCCGAGGTCGTCGCCGAAGCGGCGCGGCGACTGACGGCGCGCGGACATAGGGTGGTCGGATTCTGCGACGGCTACAGCTGCGACGGCGCCACGGCCGCTGCAGCGGCGCGGGAGGCCGGGGCGGAGGTGGCGCTGGTCGCCCTGGGCAATCCGCAGCAGGAGTTGTGGATCGCCGATTACGGGGCCGAGAGCGGCGCCCGGCTGTTTCTTGGGATCGGCGCCTGGTTCGATTTCATGACCGGCGCGACGCGCCGGGCGCCTGCGGCGATCCGCCGGGCGCGGCTCGAATGGCTCTATCGCCTCACGCTTGAACCGAAGCGGCTGATGCGCCGCTACACCATCGACGCCGCCCGGTTTTTCGTCGCCGCCCTCCGACACGGTTGAGCCGCGCAGGCGCTCGCTGCCAGCCCGAAGATCCCTGCGGAGCGGACCGCGATGGTTTCTTGAAAAGTAATGGTTTCAGCGCCGCATAAGCATCAGTGCGCCATAGAGCGCTTTTTGCCGTTACCGGAGGATTTTCGATTTTGAAACATGATTGCCGATAAAGACTGCTTATCGATAGTCTGATGAAAACGCCAGTTTCCGCGCCGGGTCGGCGGTGGGCGCAACTTCAGCGAAACTGCGGCGTCCGCAGGGCGAACACGAGCCCGGTGACGATGGCGTGCTGGGTAAAATGTGCGAGCTGCGTCGTCTCGAACAGCGACCAGACCAGATTGACGACGCCTACCACCGCCATGCCGAGCACAGCGAAGTCACGCTCGCGCGACAGGATGGCGCCGATCCGGCCCAGCACCCGCACATAGCACGCCACCCACAGCGTCAGGCCGATGGCTCCGCCGAACAGCAGAGCCTGAAGCCAGACATTGTGCGCGCCGTGAGCCGGCCAGCCGAGGAAGGCGCGCATGCCGTCGGCCTGGCTGGAGTTCCAGAAACCGCGATAGCCATAACCGAAAACGGGGCGGCGCTCGATGAAGGTCCACAGCCTTCCCCATAGCTCGGTGCGGCCGTTCAGCGTCATGTCCTCACCCAGCGCGGCGAGCACGGCGGGCAGCGTCATCACCAGCGCGGCGAGCGTGGCGAGAGAGAGCGCCGCCAGCAGCAGGCCCCGGTTTCGCGACCGCCGCAACGCCAGCAGATAGCCGAGCATGGCGAACGCGATTGCGGTCTGCAGCAGCGCGATCGACGACACCGAGAGAATGCTGAGCGCAAGGATCACCGCAAGCCCGGCAAGCGTGGGCGCATGCGTCGGTCGCCGCGCCGCAAGAAACACCCCGGCGCACACGCCGTAGCTCAGAAAGGCGGCGAGGTGGTTCTTCTCCAGATACACCCCGCGCAAAGCGCCGGTGTTATAGTGCATCCCGAAAGCGTAGGCGGGCAGCAGCGCCACAAAGACCGCTGTCGCCGCAGCGCAGACCAGCGAGGCGAGAAACAGCGCCTTGAGCACGCCCTCCGGCCCGATCCGCACTGCGATCACCATGCCGAACGCCACGGTGAAGCCGTATTGCACGATGCCGATCACCGCGCCGCCCGGCGCGCTCGACCACAGCGCGCTGAGCAGGAAATAGGCCAGCGCCAGCGCGACGGGCCATTGCGGCGCCAGCGCTGGCACGATCCATCGGCGCATGGCGACCAAAAGGCCGATCATGACGGCGTACATGCTGAACCAGACCAGCCGCCGCGCGCCCTCAAGGCCGGGAACCTCGTCCACCCACTCGCTGGGCCCGCGCATCAGCAGCGGATAGACCGGGTCGGAGCCGAGAAAGATCAGCAGCGCCAGCGCCACGGCGTAGACGCCGGGGCCGAGGCGCAGGGTGAACGGCGGCGTCAGCGGGACTGTCGGCGCGCACGCGCCGGGGGGGCGGGCGACGTCGCTCATGCCGTCAGCAGCCGCGACCAGGTCCGCGTCCATGGCGCCGCCACCTCCGGCAGGCGGGCTGCCGTCTCGGCGATCACCGGGCCGTAGAGGTCTGCGATCGCATCGACCACCGTATCGGGGGCGCCGCCAGCGCGAAACGTGCTCGACCCCCGCTCGCGCAGGCTGCCGCCCACCTCTGACGGCAGCGTGAGCGGCGCGCCAAGGAAATCTGCGACTGCGTTCAGAAATCCCTGCGGATCGCTGCGAATTTGCTCGAAACCCAGCACCAGCATCCGCTCCGGCGGGATCGCCGCCGACCAGCGGTCAAGGATCGCAGGCCAGTTCGACCGCTCGAAACAGTCCGGCGCCCGCAGGAACCGCACCGCCTGCGCCCTGTCCTGCGCCGCCGACGCTGGCATGTCCTTCAGCGCGTGCGACCACGCCCGCGCTATCGGATCGCGCAAGATCAAGATCACCTTCAGCGCCGGAAAGGCTGCGGCGATTTCGGCGACGCGGGCGGGAGGCAGGATGGAATAGGCAGGCGTGATCTCGCCGGTGACGCGGCCGCGGGCCGACGCGACCTCGAAGAGGTTGCGATACCAGTCGATCGAGCGGCGTGGCGTCAGGAAATAGCGGCGATCCCACGCCCACTCCAGCCGCGGCGTCTGCCCCGGCGCCACGCTGCGCACTCCCGCTGCGCGCAGCGCCGCCAGCCCGTAGTGCCGCACCCGCGAAGCAAGATGCTCGCGGTACCGGTAGGGATAGGCGGGCGTATCGGGATCCATCGTGTCGAAGTGGTGCAGCTCCTTGCAGGGCGGCATCCAGACCGCGTCGTTGGCGCTGAGCACATGGTGCAGCCATGTGGTGCCGGTGCGCTGGCCGCCGATGCAGATGAAATCCGGCATGCCGCTCTCTCCATCCTCACATTCTGTAGCCCAGCCGCCCAAACACCAGCGCATGGGTGATCGCCGCCCGGACCAGCCCCGCCGCGATCGGCGCCGCAGCGGCGGCGACAACCCCATATGCCGGAATCGCGGCGATGCAGACAAGCACAGTAGCGGCGGCGGCGGCGTTCTGGGTCATGATTTCCCAGCCGCGCCTGCCCTCGATGATCAGGATGTGACCAAGGGGCCCTGACAGCGCATTGACGGCCGGCGCCGCCAGCAGCAGCGCCAGCACCACGGGCTCACCCGACAGCGCAGGGCGCACCATCGGCGCCAGCAGCATCAGCCCCGCCCAACCCGCTGCGGCGCCAATAGCCGACAGACCCGCCGCCGCAAGGCGCGCGCGCCGCGCGAGCCGCTCGGCGGCGGGCCTGCGACCAAGGCTCAGATGCACAGAGAGCTTTGGGTTGGCGGCGCCGAAGATTGCGGTGTTGATCACCAGCAATCCCTGCATCAGCGACTGGTAGAAAGCGAACAGACCCACCGTCACCGCATCCGCGCTCAAGCCCAGAATCAGCAGCGGCGCGAAGGTGGCGACATTCTGCGCCGCTACCGACAGGGTCATCGGCGCGGCCTCGCGCAGCCAGGCGAAGGCGTCGCCAGCCGGAGGGACACGGGCGAGCTCCGGCAATCGGACGAGCAACGCGGCCTGAATCGCCGCCAGCGCCAGTTGCGTGCCCGCGTAGGCGATACACACCGGCAGAAATCCCGGCGGTCCACCCCATACCCAGAGCGCCGCAACCACGGCGGCGAAGGCGACCGGCTGCGCCAGGCCTTGTGGCGCATAGGCGGCGTGCACCCTACCCAGAGCGCGGGCGGCCTGGGTCTGGGCGACCAACAGCGCAAAGCCCGGCAGGCCGATCAGCGCCGCAGCCGAGGCGAGCGCGCGGTCGCTGTCGCCAAGCGGTGACAAGCCCGACAGCAACAGCACCCCCGCCGCCACCGCGACCGCGACCGACGCAAGCAGCGTCGTGCGCCCCAGAGCGCGCAGGAAGCCGCGCGCAAACGCGGCCTCGCCCAGCGCCAGGTAGCTTGGCAGCCGACGCATGGCCATGACGCCGAAACCCAGCGACATCAGCGGCGCGGCGAACTGCACCAGCCCGCGGCCATACATGAATTCACCGAAGGCCGGCAGCGCCATCGCCAGCGAGAGGGTGGTGACCAGAGCAAGGTTCACCACCCGTCCGCCGACCAGATAGGCCGCCGAAACCGCAGAGATGCGGGCGAGACCGCCAGCCGCCGGGAGCTTCGGAGCGCTTATGGCGACACCCGGTCCTGCGGCGCTGCGTCAGACCAGAAGAACATCGATCTGGTCCAGCAAGGCCTGAGGATTGAGAGAAACCTCGTCATTCCGATGGACGCCATTCAGTCCGAACACAAAGGTCTCACCCGGATCAAGGTCGCGATTCCACGTTGGCGCATCGACCTTCGCATCATCGATGGTCGTGACTCCGCCCGACACGGTGTGCGTCTGCAGGATGTCAAAGCCGACGCCAGTCAGGTCGATCCCCCAGTCGGTGATTGTCCTGACGCCGGTGTTGCTGATCGCGACCCGGCCGAAAAAGAAGTCGCCCCATGTCTGCTCGATCACGAAATCGACATCGAGATCGGAGCTGCGGGTGAAGCCGCCGCCTCTGGTCGTGGTCTCGCCATAGCCCTGACCAATACGCTGCGCATCCCAGTCCAGCACTGCATCGAAGCGGAACGCGTCCTGCTTCAGCAGATCGACGTCAATGGTGACGACGGCCTTCTTGCGATCTGCGGCGGTCAGCGGCGCGGACAACGTGTCGAACAGGCTGCGGGAGTTCGACGCATCCGCCGTCGCGTCGGGGGTCAGCAGCAGCGCGCCGCCCTTGCGGTCCTGCACGACAACGTTGGGGTCGGCCACGGTGATCACCTGGGCGGTGGCGTCCTTGGGGGCGACGCGCATCGACCACGCCGCAGGCAGGTCGCGACCGAACTTGTCCTCAAGGGTCGCGACCAGATCGAAGCCGCCCGTCGGATCGGCGACGGAGGTCAGGGTGAGTTTGGTGTCGCCAAAAAATTTCACCTTTTCGGCGCTGTCGGGCGAAATCGGCGGCGGCGGCGGCGGAGTATCCCTGATCACGCCTTCAAAGCGCGCCAGTTGCTGCCCGGTGGTCCAGAAAAGGTTGAGAAAAACCGTCTCGTCGCCCTCGCTTTGCTTGTCAGCCAGGATGGTGACGTCGATCTCGACCGTGGTCTGGCCGGGCCGAAGCCGGATCACGCCGTCGCGCGCGAGAAAATCCACCCCTTCGGTCGCGGTGCCGCCTTCGATGGTGTAATAATAGGTGCGGTCGGCGCTGAGGTTGCGCAGCGACGCGAGCTCGAAGGTCAGCACGTTCTCGCTGGTGCGCGCGGCGGCGGCGGTGTCGATCGGCATCGGCTCACCGGTGATGCGCTCCAGATAGGCCGCCTTCACCGGATTGACGAACTGCCAGGCGTCGTCGAGCAATCCGCCGGTATCCCCGGAATTCGGATTCCAGCCCCACCAGGTGAGACCGACGCCGCCTGCGCCGCCGGGGCTGGCGGCGTTCTTCGCTTCGAGATAGCTGAACAGCGCGTCGAGGTAGCGAGTATCCGCTGGGCCTGTCAGCCTTGCGCCGGTCTCGCCGATCAGGATCGGCGCCAGACCCTGGTCGTAGATATAGCCCCAGTGCTTCTCGAAGTTCGCGATCATCTGCGCCGTAGTCGCGCCCTCAAGCCAGGGCACGTTCTGCACGGAACTGGGATAGTCATGCGGGCTATAGACCACGCGGTCGGCGACGTTCAGGACGATCGGGTCGCTGGCCACCGGGCGCAGGTTGCCGCCGACCCAGTACCATTTGTTCTCATAGACATGAATGCCCTGCACCAGCACCAGCAGGTTGGGGTTCACGTCAAGCACGGCGTTGCCGAGCGTCGTCGCCGCCGCCGACCAGTCATATTGCGGCGCTGAAGACTCATCACCCCAGCGCGCCTTGTCGGAGGGCTCGTTGAACACATCGACGCCAACCACGGTCGGATCGCCCGTATAACGCGCAACGATGGTCTGCCAGTCGGCGGCGAGGTTGTCGAGCGAGTAGTTCTTGCCGAACCACAGCCCGCTTTCCTGCTTGCCGACGCCCGCATCGATGCGGTGCATCCCCAGCACGATGCGCAGACCGATGTCGCCGGCATAGTCCACAATCTTGTCGAGGATCTGCAGCGGCGTCAGCCCGACAAGATCGGGGTTCAGGTCGGCGCGAAAGCCCGAGGTGACGATCGCATTGGTCAGCACCTCGGGCGACAGCGGGATGCGCAGGGTGTTGATCCCCGCATCGACCATCTGATCCATCATGTTCTGGTAGTTGCGCGCCCAAAGCCCGCCGGGGATCAGCGCGGAGCTTTCCGCGCCAAACCAGTTGGCGCCGACAAGACGAACCGCGTCTCCCGAAGTGGAATCAACGATCTGCGCGCCTTTGGTTTCAAGATAGCCACGAACAACTGTTCCCGACCCGCTCACCGACTCACGCCCGCTTGCCGAAACAAGGCTAAAAACAGTGCTCATATCACCTCCAGACATTCAGCCCGCCGGGCCTCATGCCCAGCGTTGATCCCATCGTGAGCCAGATAGCACACCATCAGGGATTCACGCCATTAACGTTTGGAGTATGCGTATCATTCCAACTGTGTAAAAATTAAGAAGACGCAGACACATTCCCGGCATTTGCTTAATCTTAGCGCAGGGTTGCCTTGGCGGCCTCCTGTGTGGGTAAATACTGCGCAGCGCCTTAATCCAGCGGCGCGGCCTCGCCGCGCGAGGGCAAATCGATCGACACGAGCAGCACGTCGCCCGGAGCGAGCTCGGCGATTCGCTCCGCCGACAGCGTGCGCATCGCGGCGCCCCGGCCCCGGCGGACGGTGTAGCTGGTCTCGATCGAGAAAGCCGTCCGGCTCCGCTCGGACTCCCAGCCTGCGGCGAGAAACACGCGCTCCTCGACCGAGGCGCGGCGCGCCAGCAGTTTATCGACCGCGACAAGATGCTCCTGCAGCTGCTGCAACGCCGTTTGGCCCCGGGTCTCGACGACGCGGCTCTGCTCGCGGCGCAACTGGGCGATCTCGGCGCGCACCTCGGCCTGTTGCCGCGCGATGTCCAGAACCCGCCCTTCCGCCTCGGACATCTCGCGTTCAAGCCGGGGCAGGTCGTTCGAGCGTTGCAGCCCGCGCTCCACCAGAGAGCGCACGCGCTCCAGCTCGGCGCCGCGCAGCGCGATTTGCGCCGTCTGGTTGGTCGCGCGCTCGCTCAGCAGCGCGATCTCCTGCTCGCGCGCGGCGATCTCGGAGACCAGCAGCGCCTTTTCCTGTCCGGCGCTGCGCTGCTCCAGCCTCAACAGTTGCGCCTCGCCTTCGGCGTAAACGGCGAACGCCGCCGCAGAGACGTAAGCCCTGACGGCGGACGGAACATCCTCATAGGACAGCGCGCCGCCGCCCGGGATCTCCGCGGATGTCCCTGCAAGCGCCTCTGCGGGTTTCTCTGCGGGCTTCTCTGCGGGTTCCTCTGCGCCAGCCTCCATGACCTGGGCGCGCAGCCGCGCGATCACGGCGGCCTCGCGGGCCAGATCCGCGTCGATCACCCGCAACTCGCCCCGCAGCGCCGCTTCGGCCAGAAGCTGCTCCTCCCCGCTCACAGTCTGGGTTGACAGCCCCCCCGCCAGACCCACCGCCTGCTCCACAGTCAGCAGCGGGCGATAATCGATCAGACCGGGTTTGCGGACGTCGCCCAGCACATAGATCGGGCGATAGGCGGCCACCGACAGGTCGATCTTGGGGTCAACCAGCAGATCTCCCGCGATATACGCCAGACGCAGGCGGTCCACGGCCTCCGACATGGTCAACCCCCCGACATCGACGGCGCCGAGCAGCGGCGCCTGCAGCGCGCCGCGATCATTGACCACCAGCCGCAGCGGCGGCGCATCGTCATCAAGAAAGTCGAAGTCCACCACGTCGCCCACCGTCAGGCGATAGGTTGTCTCCTCGCCCGCAAGGTCGTGCGCTTCCTGCGCCGCGGCGCCAAAGGCTGCGCAGAGGACAAGCGTCGCCGCAGCCAGCCGCGCAGCCAGCCGCGCAGCCAGCCGCGCAGCCAGCCGCGCAGCCAGCCGCGCGACAATCCGCGCGCAGGCGCCGTTCCGGGTTCCTGTCCCGCCCCGAATTTCAGACGCGCGCATAGCCTGCCCTTTCCTGAATCGTCCCGCAGACCCGCGCAAAGGTGCGCCGCCAGGCGTCAGGCCATTCCAGCGGCCGCGTCGTCGGGTCAAAACCGGTCTTGTCCGCCACCGGCGCCCAGCCCACCACGCCATCGGCTCCGCGCGAATGCGTGGAGGAGCCGAGGATCGGCGCGTCAGTCACCGCGGCGACATCCAGCCGCGAAGGGTCGAGACCGATCCAGGCGCAGAGCTCGGCGACACGCCCGGCGGGGTCGGCGGTCACATCCTCGTAGCGCACCAGCCTGACCCGGTCGGCCGGGGCTTCGGCGGCGGCGGTCAGCGCCGCTTCGGTCGCGGCGCGGCATTCAAGACATATGTCTTCGAAGGTGCGCCCGAACCGGCGCAGCGGCCAGGTCCGCACGGTGCTGTCCACCAGATAGCGGCCGTCGCGGATCACCAGGATCGCCTGTTCGCGCGGCATCAGCGCGTCAAACAGCGCGACGCGCCGCATGTGGGGATCTTTCAGCAACACCGCGCGCGTCTGCGGCGACGCCTCCGCGCGAATCCGGTTGACATAGCCCGCCATGGCATAGCCGAGCCATTCGTAAGCGGCGAAGATCTCGCCGTTCGAGGGATGGAACCGCGCCATGGCGCGCCCGGCGTCGCGGAAGCGGTCGGCGACGGCGAACGCAGGCAACTCGCGCAGGCCGCCGGGCGCGATCAGGACATCGGGATGGCCCGCCAGCAGCCGCTCGACGTAATTCGTGCCGCTGCGCGGCATCGCGCCCAGGATCAGGCACACCGCCGGGCCGCCTTCGCGCCGGGCGGCGACCATGCGCGCGCGCAGCGTCTCCCGCGCCGTCGCCTCCAGCGGCGGCGCCGCATAGGCGTCAAGCGGCGCCGTGGGCCGGCGCAGCAGACGGCGCAGCACAAAACCCGGGTCGCGCCAATCCGCGTCGGGAGAGGGCGCCAGCGCAGCGGCAGGATTGCGAGCGGTCATCATGCTCCTTCTAAGCCCCCTCTGCGGCGGCGGCGAGCGCGCCGTCGCGCGCCGTGTAGATGTCGAGAAGCTGCGCCATGTGCGCATCGAGCGAGAAGCTCGCAAGATAGCGTTCGCGCGCCGCGCGCCCCTCGGCCCGCCGCAGCGCAGGGTCGCCCGCCAGCCGCCGCAGCGCCGCCGTCAGCGCCGCCACGTCGCCCGGCGGGACCAGCGTGACCCCTGAATCCGGCGGGATCGCCTCCGCGATCGAACCCACGTCGGTGGCGACCACGGGGCGCGCGGCGCGCATCGCCTCCAGAATGCCGATCGGCAGCCCCTCGCGGTGGGAGGGCAGCACATAGGCGTGATGCGCGCTCAGGGCGGCGGGCACGTCGTCGGCCGCCACCCAGCCGGGAAAGTCGCACACCGCCGACAGGCCAAGCGCGCGCGCCATCCGGCGAAACCGCTCAAGCTCCGGCCCGCCGCCGGCGCAGGTGGCGGCGATCGGCAAGCCCTCGGCCTTGAGCGCCGCCAGCGCCTGCAAATACTCGCCAACGCCCTTGCGATCCGACAGGACCGCCAGCAGGATCGGGCGAAACGGCTCATGCGCCTCGCTCAGCGGCGTCGGCGCATCAGACAGATCGGCGACGCCATTGTAGAGCACGCGCACCCGGTCCGGCCCGGCGCCGAGCGTCCCGATAAGCCAGTCGCGCCACATTCGGCCCAGCACCACGTTCTCATCGGCGCCGCGCACGGCCCAGCGGGTGACCAGCCGCATGAAGCCCGGCGCGCCTTCATACCATGGGATCAGATCGGCGCCGTGGTGGTGGAGCACCACCCTGAGGCCGCCCAGCCGGGCGGCGAGAACCATGGCGCCCTTGCGCACGACGCTCGACCGCTCTGACATGTTGATATGGGCCACTGCGGCGCGCCCCCGCAAACCGTCGAGCGTCAGCCGCGCCATCGCGGGCAGCAGCCGCAACGGCCAGGTGACGGGCCCGCCCTCGCCGCGCGAATCGACAAGATCGACCGAAAGATCGGGACGGCGCGCGCGCAGCCACAAAACGACGGCGCGGGCGTAGGATTCGATGCCGCCCTGGCGCGTCCAGCCCCCTGGCGCGATGATGCGGACGCCCTTCTCAAGCAAGCGGTGATCCCCCAAAGTCTGCGCCCCCGCATCCTGTGGCGACGATCCGGAGCGCGGTGGCATGCTGCACTGCAAAACAGCCGCCTTGCCGTGATAGCATGGAGAATGACTGTGCAAAACCCGTTATCAGCCGGACCCGGGTCGAGGCCGCGCCCGTTCATCACATGAGGAGACAGCCCATGACCACGCCACAGCCGACGGTCACGGTGATCACGCCGGTCCACAACCGTGCGCCGCTGATCGGCGAAGCGATCGCGACGGTGCGCGCGCAGACCCTGACCGACTGGGAGATGCTGATCATCGACGACTGCTCCGCCGACGACATCGCCGGCGCGGTCGCGGCGGCGGCGCAGGGCGACCCGCGGATTCGGCTGATCCGGCGCGAAACCAACGGCGGCCCCGGCGGCGCGCGCAACACCGGCCTCGACGCCGCGAGCGGGCGCTGCGTGGCGTTTCTCGACAGCGACGACCGCTGGGAGCGCGGCAAACTCGCCGCCCAGATGGCGGCTGTCGCGGCGTCGGCGGCGCCGAACGACGCGTTCTGCGTGACGCAGACGCGGGTGCTCTACGCCGACGGACGCGCCGACCGCGTGTCGCCGACCCGCGCCGCGGCGCCGGGTGAGCGGTTTGCAAGTTTTCTCTACGTCGCCAATGAATTCGCGCAGTGCAGCTCATTCCTGCTCGGGCCGGGCCTCGCCCGGCGTATCCGCTTTGAACCATCCCTGCGGCAATACGAGGATCACCTGTTCTTCATCGCCGCAGGCGCCGCGGGCGCGCGGCACCTGCTGGTGGAGGCGGCGATGGTCGACTGGCGCAACGATGACCGCCCCGACCGCATGGGCGCCCGCGACGACGAGGAAAGGGGTCGCGCCTTTCTCGCCGTCGCGCAGGCGCAGGGGCTGATGAACCCGCTGGAGCAGCTCTGCTTCGAGCTTCGCTGCCTCGGCCCTGGCCGCGCCGCGCGCAGCCGCCGCGAAGGGCTTTCGCTGGCGCTGCGGGCTCTGCGCTTTCCCGGCGCGCCGCGCGAAGCGGCGATCAAGCAGGCCCTCAGGACGCTGACCGGCGAAGCCCGGTATGCGCGCCTGCGCGCCTTTGTGGGGTGATCATTCTGCATCGCGCCGCAGGGCCTCACGGCGGGAACTGACAACCAGAGTTGACGACCGGACCTCGCCGCGCGCTGCTGGCGTCAGGCGGTCCTGCGCCGCGCGGCGGACGCCTGCGGCGGGATCCCATCCTCTCGGCGATCAGCGTCTGGCGCACCGCCTGGCGACAAGGGCGCCGCCGCCTCCGCTACGGCGGCGCCGACGATCAGATTGCGGGGGGAAACCGCTGCGTCGGGGGAAAGGCGGCAAGGCCGAAGGTCAGCGCCGCGCCGCCGACCCAGACCATCAGCGCCGCCGCAAGACCGTCCGCGACAGGTCAGAGAAATGCGGCGGCGACCACCGCCAGGCCCCAACCGCCCAGAAGAAGGGGCGCGGGATGACGCCTCAACAGGCGAGGACGGCCCTTGCTGGGTAGAACCGACTGTCAGTCCGGCGCCTGCGGCGCGTCCGCCGTCCGCAGCGCGCCTGCGCTTTTTGCGCGCGCCACGGCGATGGCGCTCCCGGCCCAAAGCGTAAGCGGCGGCGCACATGGCGGCGCACATGGCGACGCACATGGCGACGGCAAGCGCAAGACAGGCGGTCAGCACGATTGAAACACTGATCGGCCTTGACCAGGACATCAGCGCAAAGCCTGCGGCGCGCACCGCCGCCTCGCTCGCCAGCCTTGATCGGCCATAGGCCGACAGCGGCGCCGCAGGCGCGTCTTCGTCGAGCGGCGCGTCGGCCTCGCCGTCGAACACGAAATCGGTGGACAGATGCAGAAACGGCAGGCCGCGCGCGGCGCAGATGTCGGCGCGCTCGAAGGCGTGACCGGGCGCCTGCGCCACGCTGTCGAGACCGGCGAGGTTGGCCGCATAGGTCAGCTTGTCGACGGTGACGACCGCATGGCCGTCGCTGATCGCCCGATGCGCCACGGCAGACCCGATGAAGCCCGCGCCGCCGGTGGCGAGGATTTTCCTGGCTCAGGCCTCATAGACGAAGGGCGAGACGAAATCGGTCCAGGCCCCGGCGGCGGCGTCCTTGTCCGACAGCACGGCGGCCACCGGATCAACACCCCAGTCAATCGCAAGATCAGGATCGTCGAAGCGCACCGAACGCTCACTGCCTGCTTCGTAATAGCCGTCAGCCTTGTAGGCGACCTCGGTATCCGGCTCCAGCGTTACGAAACCGTGCAGAAAACCATGCGGGATCCATAACTGAACCCCGTTTTCCGCCGAAAGCTCCTCCGCCACCCAGCGACCATGGGTGGGGGAGCCGCAGCGCGCGTCCACCGCCACGTCAAGGATGCGCCCGCGCGCCGCACGCACCAGCTTGCCCTGCGCATGGGGCGGCGCCTGACAGTGCAGGCCGCGCACGGTGCCGGACCGGATGGAGCGCGACAGGTTGTCCTGAACGAAGGGCCCGGCGATCCCGGCGGCGGCGAAGACGCGCGCGCTCCAGGTCTCGCAGAAGTCGCCTCTGGAGTCGGCGAAACGGCGCGGTGTCAGCCGCAATACGGCAGGTATCGCAGTCCTTAAAATCTCCATGGACCTTCCTGTGCTCATTTCGCGCCGGCAAGCGCGCTGATAACAGACGCGCCGGATTTCGAAAGCCGCCTGCGCAGGCTGTGGCGCGCTTCACCGGATGGTAACGCAGGCCGGGATACAGTCTCGCACGTGTAACCGCCGGATTATACCGGGATGGTCGCGCAGTATTTCACACATTTCAGGAGCACGCATGATTGCAAGAAATTTCGCGGGTCGCGCCGCAGCGGCGAACGGCCCGGTCGGCGCGTTTCGCGCCGTGACCCCCAACGACGCCGACGACCTGCCCGACGGCGACACCAGAGGCCTGTTTGTCGGTCAGGCGGGGTCGCTGATGATCGTGGGCGGGGACGGCGCCGAGGTCACGCTGCATTCGGCCGCCAGCCAGTACCATCCGCTGCCGGTCCGCCGCGTCCGGGCTACCGGCACCACGGCGACAGACATCATCGCGCTCTACTGAGGCGCGGGGGCGGCCATGGGGGCCCTTGGCGGCCCCCATGCGCGGCCGCCGCGACGAACACGGCGACGGATCGGGGCGCGGAATCAGCGAGGGCGACCAGCCGATCCCACGCGACGTCCTGCCGCCGGGCGATATCTTCGATCAGCAGCCGCGCGCCGGGCGGGATGTGGTTGCAGAACGCGAAGATGGCGGCGGCGGCTTCCTTCTCCGGCTCGGGGCGCGGCTCGGGCTGGATGGCGATGTCGCCAGGGCCATGTTCGATCAGATGTTCCAGGACCGCCTCAACCGCCGTATCATTCCTCTCGTTCATCTGTCCTGCTTTCGCAACTCCATGGAATACCAGAATGGGCAGCCCTTGTCGGCGCGCGCCCCAGCAAGGGCTCAAAGCCCGCAACTCGAATGAATTTCCAGACCTTAAGTTAGAGTACTCAAAGCCGGTTCACCGGCGAACTGCGCTATCCGACGCCCGGACGACATTGGCGTTCGGAGCGCAAGAACATCAAGTCGTGGCTGGCGGCATGGGGATCTAGGCATGTCGAGCGCGACCTGAAAAGACGGCGATCCGACCGCCCTTGTCATCAAGGAAGCATCTCTGCCGGGCGAAGCAAAGTTCTCGCCGGATAACAAGGTTCTCGCAGCAGCCCGCGCCGAGGCCGAGCGGATGCGCGGCAAGGGATGCTGGCCTGCTGCGCACTGGCGCGACGGCGGGCGGCGCGCCTTCGCCATGAAAAAACAGATGGTATATTCGAATGTCGCTGCGGAAGGGCTCAGGGCGGCGCACCAGCGGATCAGGGCGCGATCGCCGATGTCTGCTGAACCGGAACCAGCACGGCGGAGAACAACTGAAGGAACTTGCGCAGCTCGGTCAGCGGCGCGTTGGTGGCGAACAGCGCATCGCCGTCGCGCATCTGGAAGGTCTGGGCGGTGAACACGGCGCCCGGCGCGGTGAGGTCGAGGCGATAGACGACCGGCCGCGTCTCCCCGATCGGCAGACCCTCGGGCGGCGCGCCGGGAAGCAGGGCGTCGGCCAGCGCGCGGGGTTCGCGCCGGAAGACAAAAACCCCCGTCGGATCGGCGTCGAAATCGCGCAACCCGCGCGCGGCGCCGATCGCTGACAACAGGCTCAGCGCGCGCGTGGGAAAAGTGATCTCGGCCTGATTGGAGGTCGCGCCCAGAGCGACAAACCGCTCCCGGATCGGGCTCAGCACAATCTGGTCGGCGGGGCGCAGCGCGATGTCCAGGGAGGCGTCGGCGTAGATATCCTCCAGCATCACGGCGCTGTCGCGCCCGTTGCGTCGCACCGAAACCTCCACCTGTTCAGGCGGCAGACCGGAGCCGCCCGCCAGAGCAAGCATCGGCGTGAGCGTCAGCGCGCCGCGATCCAGCGTGTAGGGCCCCGGACGCCCCACCGCGCCCTGCACGGTGATCATCCGGCTGGGCGCGCTGGCGAGCCGGACGTCGATCTGCGGGTCCAGGGTGAGCGGCGTCAACGCGCTGCGAATGCGCGCCCGCAGCTCCGGCGGCGTCGCGCCGGCGGCGCGCACCCGGCCGGCGTATGGAATGAACACCGAGCCGCCGGGCTCCACCCTGACCGAAGACAGCACAGACCCGCCAAACATCGCCGGCGCGCCGCCCTCCCAGATTGTCACATCCACCGTGTCGCCGACGCCCAGCCGATCGGGGTCGATCGGTCGGGAGGCGAGAAAACCGGCGTCGAAGGCGCGTTTCCTGGGCTGATTGACCCGCGCCGCGAGCTCAGGCGTGAGCGTCGCGACCAGCCCTTCGAGATCGCCCGACTCCCCGGCGGTGGTGATCTGTGAGGCCAGCGGTCCGCTACGCGGCAACGCCGCACAGCCGCCAAGAACAAGTGCGCAGAGCGCAACGACCGAGACTGTGCGCGCAAACGTCAGCCCGGAAGCATTGAGTCCGGGAGCCTTGGTTTTCATGGGGTCCCTCGCGGCGTGTGCGCCGTCATCTCTTGAGCGCCAGTTCTCACGCGCCTGATCCTTGCGCATGCTGTTCTGGCGCGGATCGCGGCGGGCCGCAAGCAACGATCCGCTAACGAGCCAGCGATGGGTCGGGCGCGCGCATGTTGGCGTCATGGGCGGCCAGCGCCATCTCCACATCGTCGTGCCAGACCAGCTTGCCGCCCTCCAGCACCACGCCGGCGTCGCAATACTGGCGGATCGTCGCCGGAGAGTGCGACACCATGATGATGTCGGCCTTTCCCGACTTTTCGTTGAACGCCGCCGCGCACTTGCGCTTGAACGCGGCGTCGCCGACGGCGGTGATTTCGTCCACCAGATAGATGTCGAACTCCACCGCCATGGACACGGCGAAGGCGAGCCGCGCCTTCATCCCGGAGGAGTAGGTCGAAACCGGCATATGGATGAACGATCCGATCTCGGCGAAATCGACGACACGGGCCAGCAGATCGTCGGTGTCGGCGCCGTAGATGCGCGCCACGAACCGCGCGTTCTGCGCGCCGGTCAGCGATCCGTGAAAGCCGCCGGTGAACCCAAGCGGCCACGAGATGCGGGACTTGCGGCGGATGACCCCGGTGTCCGGCTCGATCGATCCGCCGATCATGCGCAGCAGCGTCGATTTGCCCGAACCGTTGCGCCCCAGAAGACCGACGCTGCGGCCTCTGGGAAACGTCATCGTCACGTTGCGCATCAGCACCTTGCGCGTGCCGGCGGCAAGATAGCTTTTGCTGACCTTCTCGAGGTGGATCATTCCTCCAGCATCCTCGCGCGCAGAACACGCAGCAGCAGCACTCCCAGCATCAGGGCTCCAAGCCCTGCAAGCAGAATGAACACCGGCGAGACGAACGTCGGATCATAGTATGGATAGAACCCCCGTCGCATCGTCGCCGTCACATGGATGAGCGGGTTCCACCATAGTAGATCGCGGATATCGCGCGGCATGCTTTCAAAGTTGAAGAATATCCCGGAAATCAGCATCATCGGTCGGTTTATCACGGCGAACACCCGCTCCCAGGTCGGCGAGAACGTGAAAAGAACGCAATTGAGCGTCCCCACGCCAAGCCCCATCAGCGCGGCGTAGAAGATCGCCGCGATGACATAGCGCAGGTCCAGCCGCGTCTGCGCGTCGATCACAACCATGAAGCCGCCGATGATGATGGCGAAAACGGCGATGGTGGTGAACAGCTGAAGCAGGAAGCGGGCGATGATGGTGTCGAGCATGGTGACCCGCGGAAACGTCAACAGCGCCCGATTCACCTTCACCGAGGCGCTGACGGTTCGCGAGATATCCATATAGATGTGGAAGGCGAGATAGCCGGTGGCGAAATACATCGGAAAGCTGGAGCCCAGAGGCGGCTGCCGGGTGAGTTGCGAGAAAACCAGCGTGAGGATCGCAACCGTGCCCGCAGGCTCCAGCAGCGCCCAGGCGTAGCCGCCGGCGGAGCGTCCGAAACGCGTGGTCATCTCGCGCATGATCAGCGCGAACAGGACGCGTATCTGGATTTCGAACCGGCTTGCCGCCCTGGTCGCCTTCATCCCAGCAGATCCCTTGCGGTACGGCGTGTTTCCTGCGGCATGCGCGCTCCGCCAACCGTGTTCAAAACCGCGCCATCATCCACGAAGCCATGTCGCGCCACGCCCGCGTCAGGCGTGCGCGCGGCAGATCCGCGTCTGCGCGCTGCCGCGCCAGCGCCGCGACCGCGATCTCCGCCGGAGCGGGCAGCCGCGTCGCCGGATCGATATAACTCGGATAAAGAATGAGCGCCGCCGCCGTCAATTCGTCAATCGTCAGGCTGCGGTCGCGCGGCGGCGGATCAAGGTCGTCGGTAAGGCCCCAGCCGGCGTAAAACGGCCGACCGAACGTAGTGACCGCCTTTCCCCTCAGCAACGCCTCGAAGCCCATCAGCGAGGTTATAGTCGCGATCCGGTCCGCCCAGGCCAGCGCGGCGGTGGCGGAGATATCCGGCAGGACGGCGTCGGCGAAACGGCGCGCTTCGTCCTCGGTCAATCCCCCGGGTCGCCAGCCGGTCAGCACGTCGGGATGCGGCTTGTAAAGGATGAAGGCGTCTGGAAACCGCCGTCGCGTCTGGGCGAGAAGATCGATGTTGCGCCGGACGTCGCGCGCGCCGAGGCGGATCGACGCGTCATCCTCCACCTGCCCTGGAGCCAGGATCGCCTCGCGGCCTGCGGTGTCCGGCGGCGCGACATCGCGGCCGACATTGTATTTCGTCAGGCCCAGGCTCACGAGCTGCGTTCTGAGCGCCGCCGCGCGCGCCGTGAGCGCGGCGGTGAAGTCGGCGCAGGACACGGCATCCTCGAACCCGTTGCGCCGGGTGGCGTCGAAATACGGCGGCGCCGGCGCGATGGCGAGCGAGAGCGGCGGCGTATGGCGCAGGCCCAGGCCGATCGAGCGCAGAAAGCCGTCCTCGATGCGCAGCGCCGCCGCCGCGCCGGCTGTCGTCTCCGAGCCTGCGCGCGCAGACTCTTCCATATCCTGCGCGCCCCAGACGGCTCTTGGCTGACCGTTTCCGGGCAGCATGGCGCCGCGCCGCCGCGGCGGACCGTCGGGCCCGGTCAGGAACGGCGTCACGCAGCGTCTCTTCCAGGGCGTCATGCCGCACAGGATCACCGGCCCTCTGCCTCGCATCGCCGAGGCGCGCAGCAGCGCCTGCGCCTCCACCGCCGCCTCGAGGTTCAGCGTCTCGCCCGTCCAGGGCGAGACGCCGCGCGCCTGGCCCAGAAGCGTCGAGGCATCCGGAACGCCGGCGCCTTCCGCGACAGGCGCGCGCAATCCGCCAAGCAGCGCCCATACCGCGACGGGCCCGTCTGTGGAAAAGACCGCCTCCAGACGTTCCGGGTCTATCATTTCGGGGTCGCGCGCCAGCACGATGTCCGCGTCGTCGAACGCCAGCCGCGCCGCGGCGAGGGCGCCGGGGCTGAACGCCGCCGCGCGCGGGCGCCTGGCGCGGGCGCGCGGCGCAGGCCAATAGAGCCGCTCCGCCCGGATGCGCCGCAAGGCCGCCTGCACCGAATCCATGTCGTGCGCAGGCGCCGCGCCGCGCCGCAGGACGCTGGGCCAGCGCGGCAACGGCGGCGGCAGAAGCGTCGGGATGGCGGAATTGCGCGACATGGCGCCGTGCTTGCCTCAAGCGGCGGATTTTGTCGACGCCGCTTGCGCCGCCGCCCGGTCGCGGCGATCAAGGGCGCGTCTGGAGGATGACATGACGGCGCAGGGCAGGATCGGGATCTACTCTCAGGGTCTATGGCGCCTGCGCGAGCGCGTGGCGGCGTTGACCGCATTGACCCCGGTTCGCCGATGGGTGTCGCCCCTGGGCCTCAAGGCGCTGGCCGGCTGGGGCCACAAGCCGACCGCAGCGCGCGCGCGCGGTCTCGCGCAGCTGACCGGCCTGCCCTATCTCGCGATCGAGGACGGGTTTTTCCGGTCGGTCGCTCCTGGCGACGCCGAGCTTTCGATCAGCCATGTCTGCGACGCGGAGGGAATATACTACGACGCGTCCGGCCCCAGCGCGCTGGAGCGCCTGACGCGCGCGCGGGCGGCGGACCCCGCCGCCGCTGCGCGCGCGGCGGCGCCCGCGCTGGAGGCGATCAAGGTCAGGCGGCTGTCCAAATACAACCTGTTCGCGCTGAATCGCAGCGCGCTGATCCCGCTCGACCGCGCGCAGGGCGGCGCCGTGCTGGTGGTGGATCAGACCCAGGGCGACGCCGCAGTCACCGGCGCGGGCGCGGCGCGGGACAGTTTTCGCGCCATGCTGATCGCGGCGACGGTTGAGAACCCGGACGCCCTGATCGTGCTCAAGACCCATCCGGAGACACATGCCGGGCGGCGGCGGGGTTATCTGGATGCAGGGCTGATCGCAGACGCCGCGCGGCGCAACCCTGCGGTGGACGACGCGCGCCGCGCCGGGCGCCTGATCACCCTGACCGCATCGGTCGCGCCGATGGACGCCCTTGACCGCGTCGCAAAGGTCTATGCCGTCTCAAGCCTTCTCGGGCTCGAAGCGCTGATCGCGGGGCGCCCGGTCGTCAGCTTCGGGCAGAGCTTCTATTCAGGATGGGGGCTGACTGACGACCGCGCCCCGGCCACAGGCCGGCGGACGCATGCGCCGCTGGAATGTCTTGTGGCCGCAGCGTTCGCAGACTATGCGCGTTACTTCGATCCCGAGACCGGCGCGCCGTGCGGGCTTGATCGGGCGATCGACGGACTGGCGGATCGCAAGGCGCGATGGCTATCCTGGAATCCGCCTTTTTAGACGCTGGTTTCCTGAATCGGCGTGCTGATGTACTGTTGGCGCGCGCGGCTTTTTCGCACCGCAGCGAAGACGATGGGAGAGTCGATCATAGCCATCGAGCCAGAGAAGAAGCCGGCGCCTGACAGGCCGGGCAAAGTCGTCGATCATCCCGCCAGCGCGCTGGGGTTGGCGGCGAAGCGCGCAAGACCGCAGAAGCGGCATTTCTTCGCTCTCGTCAGTTTCGCGTTGCTGGTGATCGCGCCGAGCCTCGCTTCGGTGGGCTACCTCTACACCCGGGCGGCGGACCAGTATGCATCGACCCTTGCGTTCTCCATTCGGGGCAACGAGCCGCTGCCGCAAATAGGCCTGCTTGGCATGATCGCGCAGAACGTCTCCGGCGGCGGGACGGATGCGGAGATCATCTACGAATTCATCCGCAGCCAGCAGATGGTGGAGGCGGCGCTGGTCTCCATGCCGCTCGAAACGATGTTCAATCGCCCGGAGCGCGATTTTGTGTTCCGGCTCGGCGAAGGCCGTCCGATCGAGGATATGGTCGAGTACTGGAACTGGACCACCGACATCACCTTTGACGGCGCCACCGGGCTTGTCCGGTTCGAGGCGCGCGCCTTCGATCCCGGGGATGCGCGCAGGATCTCCGAGTTCGTGCTGGCGGAGAGCACGCGGATCGTCAACGATCTGTCGGCGCAGGCGCGGCAGGATGCGGTCAACGTCGCCAAGCTCTCGCTGACGGAGGCCGAGAACAGACTGCGCGACGTGCGCCGCAAGGTGCGCGAGTTCAGGGACGTCGAGCGGGCGCTCGATCCGACCGAAGACGCGCGCGCCGCGCTTGGCCTGATGGCGGTGCTGGAGCAGAGCCTCGCGGAAACTCAGGTCGAACGGGACACGCAGGCCGCGCTGATCGGCCCGCGCGCGCCCCAGATCGCCCGCCTGAACCAGCGCATCGAGAGCCTTCAGAAGCGCATCGACGAGGAGCGCGGCCGTCTTGGCGCTGGCGCAGGCGCCGCTGGCGTTGTTGACGGTGAGCGCCTGTTTTCGGAATTGCTGGGCGAGTACGAAGATCTCCGCGTCGAACGCGAGTTTGCCGAGCAGGCCTACATGTCCACGCTGGCGGCCTACGAGCAGTCACAAGTCGAAGCGCGCAGGCAGACCCGATATTTGTCACCGCATATCGCGCCAACGCTGTCGGTAGAAGCGCAGCATCCGCAGCGCGCCATGATATCCATGGCGATCTTCATCATTCTTCTGGTGAGTTGGTCGGTGATGCTGCTGGTGGTCTATAATATTCGTGATCGCCGCTGACGCGTCATGCGACGATTGGAAGGCGATGCGCGGGGTTCGGTCGGCTTCGGGGGATGAACGGTGAAAGGCTGGTGCGCCGCAGCGCACCAAGACGCCGGGCTTGAACTCAACCGCAGAGTAGATGATACCGGCGCCATCCTATATCCATCATTGACGGGTCTGCATATTCATCTCCGGGCGAATTGGAGATCTGGAGGATCGCCATGCCAAGCGTTTCCATGCATCCGGTCGCGTCTGTGCTTTTGCCTCCAGGGGCGAGCATTCTGGATGCGATCCGAATCATCGATTCCGGCACAATGCAGATTGCGCTTGCCCTCGACGCCGAAGGGCGATTGGAGGGCCTTGTCACCGATGGCGACATACGCCGCGCCATTCTTCGCGGCATCAAGATCGAGGCCCCCGTGGCGCAGATTTTGAACCGCGCGCCGGTCATCGTCAGCGTCAGCGCCGATGTCATGGAGTTGAAGACGCTGATGAACGCCGAGCGACGCATCCTGCGGACGCCCGCCGTCGACGCGCAGGGGCGCGTCCGGGGTCTGTTTCTGATCGAGGATGTCGTCGCGCAGGCGACCTCGGCGATTCCAGTCGTGCTGATGGCGGGCGGCATGGGCACGCGCCTGCGCCCTCATACCGAAATGATCCCGAAGCCCATGGTGGAGGTCGCAGGAAAGGCGATCATCGAGCGCATCATCGAAAGGTTCCACAATCAGGGCTTTCGTGATTTCCACATCTCTCTGCGATATCTGGGGGAGAAGATTTCGCAATATTTTGGCGACGGTCAGAAATTCGGGGTGAATATCTCGTATGTCTGGGAGCGGGAGCGTCTCGGCACCGCCGGCGCATTACGATTGCTGGCCGACAGGCTCGACCGGCCGTTCATCGTGATGAACGGCGACCTCGTGACGACGGTCGATTTCCGCAACCTCGCCCACTATCACCGTGACACCGGCGCCATAGCGACGATGTGCGTGCGCGAGCACCGCATAGAAGTGCCTTACGGCGTGGTGATGCAGGAGGAGGGCCGGCTTCTGCAGTTGCGCGAAAAGCCGACGCTGACGCAGTTCGTGAACGCCGGCATATACATGCTCGACCCCGAGGTTCTTGCGCATGTCCCGATGTCCGGCTATTTCGACATGACGTCGCTGTTCGAGAGCCTTATCATGGCGCATCCGGCTGAAACCGCCACGTTCCCGATACGGGAATACTGGCGCGACATCGGCAATCCCGACGATCTGCGCGCGGTGGCGGACGAGTTGCGGGCTTTTGAACAGGCATGACCCGTCATGCGCCCGGCTTTCCGGCGCCGCGCTACGGACCGGGCGGGGTGACAGCGGTTCTGCGATGGGCCGCACGCGGCGGCGATGCGCGCGCGGCCTGCGCCGAAGCGCGGCGGCTGCACGCGCGCGGCGCCTTTGCCGAAGCGGCGCAGCAGCTGCGCGCGGCGAGCGACGCGGCGCCCTGGCATGCGGGCCTGGGGCTCTGCGCCGCGGGGCTGGCGCGCTTTGGCCTGGCGCCGTTTGCGGAAGCCGCGGCGCGCCTGCGCGTCGTGCTGCTGCTGGACCCGCCGCCACTAACGCGCCGCGCCGCCGCGCGCGCTTTGATGGAGCTTTTGTGGGAGCGAGTCGGTCCCGTTCCGGAGGCGGCGGCGCTGGCGCGCATGCTGGCGGCAGGGCCGCTCGCCTGGCAGGCCGACCGGCTGCGCGCCGCAGCGCTGCTGAATGCGGCTGGCGACGGGGACGAGGCTGTCGAGATCGTCGCGCGCCTGCGGCGTATCGCGCCGCGCGCCGTGAAGTCGATGGCCTACCTGGAGCTGGTGCTGGCGCTTGAGGCGCGCGGGCGTCATGGGCTGCGTCACGCGGAGGCGGCGCGGCGTGTCTCCGAGGCGCTGGCGGCGGCGGCGGGAAGTTTCGAGCGGCTTGTCGGCGAGGACCCGCCCGGCGTCGCGCTGGTGGCGCATGGCCCGGCGATGCGCGGCGCAAGGCTTGGCGCGGTCATCGACGCCCACAGGGTGGTGATCCGCTTCAACAACTATCCCACCACGGCTGAGGCCGTCGGCGACATGGGCCGCCGCGCCGACATCTGGCTGCGCGCGCACAACGACCACCATGTGCCGCTGCGCCGTCCGGATGGCGTGCGGTTGATCGTGACGTCCGGCTGCGACATCCGCCACCGGTTCTCGGACGGGGTGACGCGGCTGTCACAGCTGATCGCTCTGGGCGCGCCGGTGGAAACCGCGCCGACGGCGCTCTATCGCGCGCTTTTCGCCCGGTTGCAGGCGCCGCCGAGCATGGGATTGCTGGGCCTGTGCTGGTTCTCCCGGGCGACGGGGCGCGGGGTGGACGAAGCGCAAGTCTTCGGCTACGCCCTTGGCGAGAATGCGGTGGCGGCGACGCGCTATTATGATCGCACAGTGACCGGCGCCCGCCCGGGGCGGCATGATTGGCGCGCGGAGCAGGCGCTGTTCGACGCGGTGCTCGCAGGGAACGTGTGGACGGAAGGCGCGTGAACAGGGGGCGCGGAGACATGACGGCGACGGTGGCGCTGGCCGGATGCGGCAACATCGGCCGACGCCACTTGCAGGCGCTCGCTGCAATGGGGAATCCGATCCGGGTTTACGCCATCGAGCCCGATCCCGCCATGCGCGCGGCGCTGACGGCCCCCGATCATGTTTCGCTCATCGTTTCGCCCGACGCGCTTGAGGTTCCGGAATCCGTCGATCTCGCCATCGTCGCCACCGGAGCGCAGGCGCGACGCGCGGCGCTGGAGGCGCTGCTGGCGCGCGTGGCGCCGCAGGCGTTGCTGCTGGAGAAGGTGTTGTTCACCTCGCGGCGCGATCTGAGCGAAGTCGGCGCCACGCTGGCGGCGCGCAGCCTGCCGGCGTTCGTGAACTGCGGCCGCCGGGGGTTCGCCGGATACGACGCGCTGCGCAGAACGCTCGCCGGACGGCGTGGGATGACGATGGCGGTCACAGGCGCGGGCTGGGGCCTGTGCTCCAACGCCGCGCACTTTATCGATCTGGCCGAGCATCTGCTGGGCGAGGAGGTTGTCGCGCTCTCGGGCGCGGCGCTGGATCCGACTGTCCTGGACGCCAAGCGCGCCGGGTGCGTCGAGATGACCGGACGGCTTGAGGGGCGAATGGCCGGCGGCGGCGCGCTTGATATCGTCTGCGCGCCTGGTCCGGCCAGCCCGCCGTCAGTCGAGATCGCCCATCAAGGCGACACATGGCGCATCGATGAGGCGGCGGGCCGCATCGTGCATCGCGACCGATCAGGCGCCGAACACGCCACGCCGCTCGAGGCCCGGCGCGTCAGCGAGATGCCCTATCTGTACGCCGAACTGCTGGCCGGCCGGTCGCGGCTGACGCCCTATCGTGACAGCGCCCGTCAGCACGCGCTGATGCTGGACGCCTTTCGCGCCAGGTTGGGCCTCTCGATCGAAGAGGATGCGCCATGCCCGATCTCGTGACTGCGCAGCCCGTGCTGCTGGTGGGCGCGGGCGCAATGGCGCAGGCCTACGCCAAGGTGCTGACTGCGCTCGATGCGCCTTTTTCGGTCGCGGGGCGCGGCGCGGACTCCGCTGGGCGCTTTGCGCAGGCGTGCGGCGTCACGCCGACAACCGGACCGCTGGACGCACAGATCGCCGCGATGGCCACGCCGCCGCGAACCGCGATCGTCGCGGTGAGCGCGGCGAACCTTTCCGAAGCGACGCATACGCTGCTGCGTGGCGGGGTCAGGCGGCTGCTGGTGGAGAAGCCCGCCGCTCTCGATCCTGCCGGCGTCGCGGCGCTCGCCGAAGCGGCGGCGGCGCACGAGGCGGCGATCTTCGTCGCCTACAATCGCCGCTTCTACGCCTCCACCGACGCCGCCCGCGCGATGATCGCCGAGGATGGCGGCGCCCTGTCGGTGAAATTCGACTTCACCGAGGCCACGCGGCGCATTGAAGCGCTCGACAAGAATCCTGTGGAGCTGGCCGCGTGGTTCTTTGGCAACTCGACGCATGTGATCGACCTCGCATTCCACCTCGCCGGGGCGCCCGCTCAGCTCTCGGCCGCGCGGCGGGGCGCGTTGTCGTGGCATCCCGCCGGCGCGATCTTCACTGGCCATGGTCTGACGGCCGATGGCGCGGCGGCGTCATGGCACGCCAACTGGCTGGCGCCGGGACGCTGGGGGGTGGAGGTGATGACCGCGCGGCGGCGGCTGATCCTGCAACCGCTGGAACAGCTCTTCGTGCAGGAGCACACGAGTTTCGCCGTGACGCAGGCCGCGATAGACGACGCGCGCGACACGGCGTTCAAGCCGGGAGTGTTCAGCCAGACCGAGGCGTTTCTGTCCGGCGCGCCAGACCCCCGCCTGTTGCCGATCGCAGCGCACGCCGCGCACAGCGCCGCCTATGCGGTGATGCGGGACGGCGGCGCGTTCGGCGGCGCTTGATAGAGAAGCATTTGGAGAGTTTTCAGGGCATGGGGCTTGCAGGCAAGAAGATCCTCGTCACCGGCGCCGACGGATTCATCGGCTCTCACCTCACCGAACTGCTGGTGCGCGCAGGCGCGGACGTGCGCGCCTTTGTGCTCTACAACAGTTTCGACAGCCGGGGATGGCTCGACCGCGCCGCGCCGGACGTGATGGGCCAGTTCGAGGTGTTCGCGGGCGACATCCGCGACCCCAACGGTGTCGCCGAGGCCATGCAGGGGGTCGAGATCGTGCTGCATCTCGCGGCGCTGATCGCGATACCTTACTCCTATCACTCGCCTGACACCTATGTGGACGTCAACATCAAGGGCACGCTCAACGTGGTGCAGGCGGCGCGCCGTCTGGGCGTCGGCCGTGTGGTGCACACCTCGACCAGCGAGGTCTACGGCAGCGCCCGTTTCGTGCCGATCACCGAGGATCACCCGATCGTCGGCCAGTCGCCCTATTCGGCCTCCAAGATCGGGGCTGACCAGATCGCGCTATCGTTTCACCGGTCGTTCGGCACGCCGGTGACGGTGATTCGTCCGTTCAACACCTACGGCCCCCGCCAGTCGACCCGCGCCGTGATCCCGACCATCATCACCCAGATCGCGGCGGGCGCGCGCGAGATTCGCCTCGGAAAGCTCAGCCCGACGCGCGACTTCAGCTTTGTCGCGGACACCGCGCGGGCCTTCCTGGCGATGGCCGAGAGCGGCGGCGTGCTGGGCGAAGTGGTCAATTTCGGCTCCGGCTTCGAGATATCGATCGGCGACACCGCCGCCTTGATCGCCGAGGCGATGGGGGCCGACATCACGATCGTCTCGGAGGAGGAGAGGATGCGTCCCGACCTCAGCGAGGTGGAGCGCCTTTGGGCGGGCGTCGACAAGGCGGCGCGGTTGACCGGCTGGACGCCGGCCTATGGCGGGCGGGAGGGCTTCGTGCGGGGGATCGCCGAGACCGCCGCCTGGTTCGCCGACCCGACCAACCTCGCACTCTACAAGACGGGACAATATACGCTGTGAGCCTCCCGACCCGCCTCGACATTCCTCGCGCGCAGGCCGTCCTGCGCATGGCCGCCGGCGATTCGGCGGACAAGGTTCCATTGCACGCACCGCAGTTTGCGGGGGCGGAATGGCGCTATCTGAAGGAGTGCCTGGATACCGGGTGGGTATCCTCGGTCGGCGCGTTCGTGGACCGTTTCGAGCGCGACCTGGCGCAGGCCTTCGGGGTGGCCCGCGCGGTGGCGACCGTCAACGGCACCGCCGCGCTGCACATGGCGCTGCTGCTTGCAGGCGTGAAGCCGCAGGACGAGGTGCTGATCCCGGCGCTGACCTTCGTCGCCACCGCCAACGCCGTGCGCTATTGCGGCGCCGTCCCGCATCTTGTGGACAGCGACCGGGAGACGCTGGGCCTTGCGCCCGAGGCGCTGGAGGCCTGGCTGACGGAGATCGCGGAACCCGGCGCCGACGGTGCGCGCAACCGGATGACCGGGCGGCGCATCGCGGCGGTGGCGCCCATGCACGCCTTCGGCCACCCGATGCGGATCGACGCGCTGATCGCGGTGGCGCGCAAATGGGGTCTCGCCGTGGTCGAGGACGCCGCCGAGTCGCTGGGCAGCCTGCGCGACGGCCGTCCCCTTGGCGGCCGGGGCCTGGTCGGCGCGACCAGCTTCAACGGCAACAAGATCATCACCACCGGCGGCGGCGGCGCGATCCTGACCGACGACGCGGATCTCGCGGATCGCGCCAAGCACCTGACCACCACCGCGAAGCAGCCGCATCCCTGGCTGTTTCTGCACGATGAAACCGGCTTCAACTATCGTCTGCCCAACATCAACGCTGCGCTTGGCTGCGCGCAGCTCGAGCAATTGCCGCAGATGCTGGCCGCGAAGCGCCGCCTCGCCGCCGCCTATGCCGAGGCGTTCGCGCAGGTTGAGGGGCTGCGCTTTTTCAACGAGCCGCCCGGCGCGCAGAGCAATTACTGGCTGAACGCCGTGATTCTGGACAACCCTGCGGACCGCGATCCGTTTCTGGAGGAGACCAACGCCGCCGGGCTGATGACGCGGCCCTGCTGGACGCTGATGAGCGATCTGCCGATGCACCGCGACTGCCCGTCGGCGCCGCTGCCGGTTGCGCGCGACATCGCCGCGCGTCTGGTCAACATTCCCAGCAGCGCCGCGCTGGGATGCGAGGCGCGCGCGCGATGAGCGTGCGGTCGTTATCGCCTGACATGCCGTTCGCCGACCTCATCGCATCGGTCATCGGCCAGGCGCATGAGGCCGGCCGTCGCGGCAGGCGCGATGAAGCCGTGGAGTGGTTCTCGCTGTGCCGCACACTGCTCACCACGCGCAGCGCCCCGGCCGCGCTCGCCAGAAAGATCGACGCCGAATTCAACACCACGCGGGCCGACGCGGACAGGATGCGCGCGGCGCTGATGGCGCGGGCGTCTCCGGAGGCGGCGACGCGGGTCAGCGTGATCGCCGACTCGCTGGGCCTGCCGCGCTCGGAGGAGATGGCCGACCTGCCCGCCGCTCTCGACGCCACCTACTCGGCCCGGATCCTGGCGCGGCTTCAGGCGGCGCCGGCTTTGAGCGGGGCAGTGGTGGACGCGCACTGCCAGCGCTTCTTCACCACCGATGACGCCGTCGATCTGATGCTGGAGCGTCCCGAGGCGATCGAGGGCGCGCATGTTCTGGTCCACCTGGGCCTCAACGACTGCGCGGTGCGGATGTTTCTCACCGCCCAGCGGCTGGCGTGCGCGCTGCTTCCCAGGGCGGTGTCCGACGAGGTTGTCGGCTTTGCCCGCACCTATCGCGCGGATATCGTCCGGGCGTTTCCGACGCACCAGTATGTGCCGCTGGACCGGCTTCGAGCCAATCTGCATCGCATGGCCGAATTGACGCGCCAATCGGGCGGCCTCAGCCTGACGGTCGCCACGGTCATCGTCGTGCCGATGAAGTTCTGGCGCGGGACGCCGGACATATGCCGCAACTTCACCGCCTACAACCATGCGATCATGGAGGAGGCGGCGCGCAGCGGCGCGCGGGTTCTCGATGTAGACCGGCTGATGTGGCAGCACGGCAATGCGGCCACGCTGAACAAGGACGGCATGCACCTGTCGGCCAGGGGCCATGCGCTGCTGGCCGATTTCTATGTCAAGGCGGCCTTCAATGTCTGACATGGCGGCGGTTCGCGCGCTGGTGGTCGGCCATGGCTCGATCGGCGCGCGTCACGCCCGTCTGTTGCGCGAGATGGGCTGCGTGGTGGCGGTGGTCTCCTCCCGGGAGACGCCGGAGCATCGGCGCTTCGCCTCTCTTGACGCCGCGCTGGATGGGTTTGCGCCGGGCTATGTCGTCATAGCCAGCGTCACGAGCCGACACGGCGAGGATTTGCAGCGCCTTGCCGATCTGGGATTCAAGGGCGTCGCGCTGGTTGAAAAGCCCCTGTTCATGACGGCGCCGGACCCGGCGTCACACCCGGCGCCATCCTATGGATTCCCCGTCTTCGTCGCCTACAATCTGCGCTTTCATCCTGTGACGCAGGCTTTTGGCGCCGCGTTGGCGGGGCGGCGCGTGCTTGCGGCCAACGCGCTTGTCGGCCAGCACCTGTCGCAGTGGCGACCGGACCGCGCGCCAGCCGACACCTATTCCGCTCATCGCGGTCAGGGCGGCGGCGTGGTGCGCGATCTGTCCCACGAGTTCGATCTCGCCGCCCATCTTTTCGGGCCGCTGACGCTGCGCGGCGGTTTCAGCGTACGGGCGGGCGCGGTCACGGTGGACAGTGAGGATGTGGCCGCCGCCGTGTTCACCGCGCCCGCCTGTCCGCTGCTGAGCATCCATGTCAACTATCTCGATCATCGCCCGCGCCGGCGATGGGTTGCTTTCACCGAAGACGCGACAGTCGAGGCTGATCTGGTCGGCGGCGCCGTCACGGTGAACGACCGGTCGGAGACCGTCGCCTTCTCCCCCGACGAATCCTACAGACGGATGCACCGGGCGGCGACATCCGGCGGCGCGGCGCTTTGCAGCTGGGAGGAGGGGCTGGCGCTCATGACCCTGATCGACACGTTGGCGCCGCGATGACGCAGCCTGCGCCAAAGCCGGTGTTTCTGTGCACCATATGCGCGCGGGGCGGCTCGAAAGGGCTGCCGGGCAAGAATATCCGCCCGCTGATGGGGTTGCCGCTGATCGCCCACTCCATCGCGCACGCGCGCGCCGCCGGGATTTTCACGGCGATCGCCGTCAGCAGCGACAGCGACGCGATCCTGGCCGAGGCCGCCGCCCATGGCGCGGACATGACCATCCTGCGCCCCGACGCGCTGGCCAGCGATACGGCGGGCAAGCTGCCGGCGATCGTGCATGCGCTTGACGAAATGGAGCGGCGGCTCGCCGTGGCGGCGGACTTCCATTTCGATCTCGACGTCACCTCTCCGCTTCGCCTTCCCCAGGACATCGCGGCCTGCGCAGAAATCCTGCGGGAGACGGGATGCACGTCGGTCATCACCGGCGCGCCGGCGCATCGATCGCCGTATTTCAATCTCGTCGAGCGCGGCGGCAACGGCGTCGTGGCGCTGAGCAAGCAGGCGCCGGCCGATGTCCTGCGCCGTCAGGACAGCCCCGAGTGCTTTGACATGAACGCCTCGATCTATGGCTGGCGCCGCGCGGCGCTGCGCGATGACCCGCGCGTGTTCTATGACGACACGCGCATCCATGTGATGCCGCGTGAACGATCCTGGGACATCGACGAAGCGCTGGATTTCGACATCGTCACCCTGTTGATGGAGCGGAGAGCCCGGACATGAGCGCGCTTTCCACCTTGTTCGATCTCACCGGACGCGTCGCGCTGGTCACCGGCGGCGCCGGGCTTCTGGGGCGGCGATTCTGCCGGGCGCTGGCCGAGGCCGGCGCCGACGTCGTGGTCGCCGACCTGTCGGAAGCCGCCGCGCAGGCGGTGGCGGCGGACTTGCCGGGCGCCCCGCTCGGCGTCGGGGTCGATCTGGGCGAGGAGACGCAGATCGAGGCGATGGTCTCGAGGATCGTGGGCCATTACGGCCGCCTCGACATCCTGCATAACAACGCCGCCTGCAAACCGCAGGAGTTGCGACGGTTCTTCGATCCGGTCGAGGATTTCCGGATGGACGTCTGGCGCGAGGTGATGCGGATCAACATCGACGCGATGTTCATGGTGGCCAAACATGCGGGCGGCCACATGGCGGCGCATGGCGGCGGCAGCATCGTTCAGACCGCGTCCATCTATGGGGTCATGGGCCCGGACCAGCGGATCTATGCGGGGTCCGACTATCTCGGCGGCCCGATCAACACCCCGGCGGTCTACAGCGCCTCCAAGGCGGCCGTCATCGGGTTGACGCGCCATCTCGCAACCTACTGGGCGGGACGCGGCGTGCGGGTCAACACCCTCACCCCTGGCGGGGTGGAGAGCGGGCAGAACGACGTCTTCGTGAAGAAATACAGTGATCGCGTGCCCATGGGCCGGATGGCGGAGCCCGAGGAGATGACAGGGGCGCTTATCTTCCTGGCTTCCGACGCCTCCAGCTACGTCACCGGTCAGAACATCATCGTCGATGGCGGTCTGAGCGCCTGGTGACCGACTCCAAGAGAACCGTCATGAAAATCGCGATCATCGGCACCAGCAACGCCATCATGCGCGATGGATGGGTCGCGCATCTGCGGGAGCGGCTGCCCGAGGGCTGGACGCTGGACAACCTGTCGATCGGCGGAAGCGCCTCGCTGCACGGCAGTTTCACCGCCACTCGCAGCAGCGTGGCGGAGAATTATGACCTTGCGCTGATCGACTTCGCGATCAACGACCAGCAGATGATCGACATTCTAGACATGTCGCCGGAGTATGTGGCCGGATCGTTCAGCGCGCTGCTGCGATGTTTCGCGGCGCCCGGCGGGCGCTGTGCGCCGATCGTCCTGATCATTCCGCAGCGCGATCTGCTTGGGCGCCATCGCCAGGATCAAGCCTACAACATCACGGTGAAGCTGTGCGAACGCTACGGCGTCGCCTACATCGATCTCTACCATGAGCTTCGCCGGATGGCGGCGGCGGACGGCGTCGATGTGGCGGGGTGCTTTTCCGACTGGACCCATCTTCGGTCCTTCGCGCAACAGGCGCTGGCCGCCGCGGCGCATGAGGCGGTGATATCCGACCGGGCTGCGCGCCCAAACAGGCTTGTGCTTGACGAGGCGCCGCATTGCCGCGCCGTGGCCGACGCCGATATCGAGGTCGCGCCGGAGACGCGCGAAACCATCGCGACAAGCCTGACGAGCGCGGAGGTGCGCAGGATCGGCGCAGGCGCGCGCGGCCTGATCCGCAACGCGCCGTGGCTATGCGGCGTCGTTCACTGGATCGATCCGAACTCCGGCGCGCTCTGTTTCGACGGCGCCGACGCCAAGGTGAAAAAGGCGCTGCGCAAGGAGTGGACGCGGCTGTTCGGCCTGACCCTGTTCAAGACGCCGCTGCGGGCGGATCCCGAGGGCGTCGCATTCCGGTTCGGCGATTTCGAGGACTATCCGCTTGAGCGCAGCTACGGCATGACGCCGACGACTGCGGTCGATGGCGACCGGGCCGACATCGTGGGGTTTCTCGCCTGCGACCGCGATCCGGTGGCGGCGGGCGCGCGGCTGCTGGCGTCGGTCGCGGGGGCGGCGGATCCGTCGTCCACATCAGCGCACCGCGTGGATACCGATTTTTCTCGGCTGCTGCTCGCGGGTTGGGTCAATGATCTCTCCAGCCGGCGGGGACCGCAGCCTGCGGTGAAGACAGCCGCGCCGCCGACCCCTGTCGCCGAGCCCGCCGATGCGGGCGACGACGCGCCGGTCGCGGTGGTCAGCCACCTTAAGCCGCAGACCCACACCATCGCGGTCAGCATCCCGCATGGCTGCACGACGTCGGTGCGCCTGCCGATCACGGCCGGCGTGATGATCGTCAGCTCCGAGGTGTCGATGCTGCGCTGCATCATCGGCTTTCGCGCCGGGACGAGGCCGCAACTGCACAACCTCGGAACGCCGACGCCGAATTTGACGCTTGTCGCCGGACCGCTGGACAAGCGGTCGCCGCAGGAGAAATACACGACATTCGGGATCAGCGCGGACGGCCGTCTGGAGATCGAGAACCTGCGCGGCGGGACGGTGTCGATGACCCTTTTCCTGATCGGATGACGCGGATGTTGAACGCCGTCACTCCCATCTTCAGACGAATTGAGCGGGAGTACACCAAGGCTGTTCTCACGGCGGTGATGCGCGTCTTCGGATGCCGCGCGGCGGCCAGGTTCTTCGCGGTATCTCCGCTGGTCGGGCATACGCAGGCGCGCGCGCTGTGGCTTCAGGACAGGATCCTGACGCGCCACGGGCGCGAGGCGGCTTTGGCGATGGCCTTCACCTATCTGGGCGCCCGGCCGCGCCCGCAACTCTATCGTCACCTGCTCTGCCAGACAGGCCCCTGCCGTCCGACCCGGGAGGAGATTGAGACGGCGCTGCCCCTGATGATCGCCGGAGCGCGCGGCAGGGATGCGGCGATGCAGGGGCTGGTCATCGGGCTGCTGGAGCGCGGGGAGGCAGCCTTGCTGCTGGATGCGGCGATGGCGTTTGCGGCCCTGGGCGGGGAGGATCGCCGCGCCCGGATATCGGCAATGCTCGACCCGTTGCGTCTGCAGCCGCTGTCGGGCGCGGCGTGGACCGAAGGAGCCCCGCCGCCGACTCCGGAGAGTCTCACGCCGGGGGTCATGGAGGATTTCACGCCGCCGCCCTGCGGCAACCGACTTCTGGTGATGGACGAGGCCCTTTCGCCAGGAATCATCGGCCATCTCGCCAGCGGAGCCGAGCGCATGACCCTGCTGCGCTATGGCGATCTCTACGGACGCCTCGACATCGAGGCGATCCGCGCCGCCGCCCCCGGCGTGGAGATCACCGTCGAGCACGCCCGCAGCCGCACCGGCCGCTTCAGCCAGCGGTATCACGCCATGCATCAGGCCACGATGCAGGCGGCGCAAGAGATGACCGCGGCGCTGATCGCAGCGGCGCCCTGGTTGGGGGATCTCCAGCCGATCGACCATGGCGCCCGACAATCGCTTGTCCTTTCCCTTGGCGACGCGCTGTTTTTCAGGGCGCTGAGGATGAACGGCGTCCTTTGCGCGCTGAAAGATCCGGCATTTGACAGCGTCATCATCTCGTTCGGTCAAAGATCGGATGTGTACAAACTGGTTTTCAGTGAGCCATCACTGACGAAAGACCCCCGCATCATGATCGGGTGCTGGTCACTCTCCAACAACACCAGAAAAAATTTTCCTCGCAAAATCAGAAATATACGTCTCAAGACGCAGGATGAGGCCGCTCCGCCGGGCCCCGCCGCATTCGCACGGACGCGGCCACGCTCACACAAAGCGGATGTGGAGAACGTCATCCAGTGCCTCCAAAGCGTGGGCTACCCTCCGAGATCCCGCGCGGATGCGACGGATCCCGGGCGTGCGCGGATCGCGCTGGTGACCAGCGGCAACACCGCGTACCTCGCCAGCGCTGTCGCGACGGCGCTGCACCTGGAGCGCGATTTCGCCGTCGACGTGCTCTGGGCATACGGGCGACCTCAGCTTCTGGAAGACGCGCTGCAGAAAGCGACGGAGGACGAGTCTCCGGATTCATGCCTCTCGCAAGCGGCGGCGCGCCTGCGCGGCAACGCTGTCCGGCTGCAGAAGGAGAACATCGGCGAGCGGTCATGGATCGCCTTCAAGGCGATCTTTCTCACTGCAATGGCGGAAGCGGCGCCGGCGATGCTGGACCGACTTCGAACAGACGCAGCCGTACGGTGCGCTATCGAGTGCGCAGTATCCGACGACCTGCACCGTGTCGCCTTCGCCATAATCTATCGGCTGCAGAAGGCCCGGATGCTGATGCTGGCGGAAGGATACAAGGCGATTGTGCTCTGCCCGATCCGGGAATCGCGCAACGCCTTGTTCGTCACGGCGGCCCGGCAGGCGAAGACGCCCAGCATTGCGGTCGAGCCGCATTGCCTGAACGCCGCCTATTGCCGCTACGGCTCGATCTTTGCCGACTTCACCGCCCTTTACAGCGACTATTTCGCCGAGGAGTACGAGCGCCACTTTGGTATTCCGCGCGACCGGAGCTTTGTCATCGGCTCATCACGCCTGCTGCGCCCGAAGGGCTTTCGCTCCGATGACGCGCGGCGCGCGGCGCGCGACCGCCTGGGTCTGGGACCGGACGACCCGCCGCTGATCGCCATGCCGACCCAGCCGATGCCCGCCCTATACGGCGACCATCTCTGCCGGATGGTCGTGCGCGCCGTGATGACGCTCGGACGCCCGGCAAGGTTGATCCTCAAGCCGCATCCGGAGGAGAACAGCAGCGACATAGCCCGCTACCGTGCGATCATCACGCAAGAAAACGGCGACGATATCTGTTCGATCGAGCAAGGCTCCATCACCGATGTGATATCGGCGAGCAATATCGTTCTTGTCTGTTACAGCGTGACGGCCCTCGAAGCGGCGATCCGTGAGCGCAACGTCGCCGTCATCGGCATCAAGGGTGCGGAATACCCGATGCAATATGACAAGATCCTTGGCGTTCCGTGCTGTCATACAGTTGATCAAACGCGCGCCGTCATCGCGGAGGCCCTTGACCTTGGGTCCGAAGCCGCTTCGGGCATTGCGCGCTTTCAGCAGCGGCATCCCCATCTTTACGACAATGGCGTTCACGACCGCCTCAATGACGCCGTCCGGAGCGTGATCCGCGCAGGGGAGGCGGGCATGCGGCGCGCAGAGGATCTTCCTCCCACACCTTTCGTCCAGGCCCCTTTCCGCGAGTATCTCGTATGACCCCCTTCATGATCGGCGATCGCCTGATCGCCTCCGACGCGCCGTGTTTCGTGATCGCGGAGATCGGCGTGAACCATAACGGCGACGAAGCGATGGCGCGCGATCTGATCGACGCGGCGCAGGCCGCCGGAGCGGACGCGGTGAAATTCCAGACCTTCTCGGCGGACAGGCTGGTGGTGCGCGCCGCGCCCACGGCGGACTATCAGCGCGCCAACACCGGCGAGACCAACCAGCACGCGATGCTGAAACGGCTGGAGATCGACGAGGCGACCCATCGACGGCTGCAGGCGCACTGCGCGCGGAGGGGGATCGCCTTCTTGTCGTCTCCGTTCGACGAGGAAGCCATCGACATGCTCGACCGGCTGAACGTCGCCGCCTTCAAGGTGCCCTCTCCCGACTGTGTGTCAACGCGCTACCTGCGGCATATGGGGGCCAAGGGGCGCCCGGTGATCCTGTCGACCGGCATGTGCGACATCGGCGAAGTCGTCTCCGGCGCCGAGACGCTGCGCGCGGCGGGCTCAGGCCCGATCGCGCTGCTGCATTGCACAAGCTGCTATCCGGCCCCCGAGGAGGATCTGCATCTGCGCGCCATGGCCACCATGGCCGCCGCCACCGGCCTGCTGGTGGGGTATTCCGACCATTCCGACGGCGCCGCCATCGCCATCGCGGCTGTCGCGCTCGGCGCGCGGATCATCGAGAAACACCTGACGCTGGATCGCGCGCTGCCCGGGCCGGATCATCGCGCCTCGATCGAACCCGACGCTTTCCGCGCGATGATCGATGGTCTCCGCACCGTGGAGAAGGCGCTGGGAGGGCCGGTGAAGGCGCCGCAGCCTTGCGAGATGTCGGCCCGCGCGCTCGGCCGGCGCAGCATAGCCGCCGCGCGCGATCTGCCCGCCGGCCATCGCCTGACGGGCGACGACCTGATCCTGCTGCGTCCCGGCGCCGGGATAGCGCCACGGCTGGAGGATGTCCTGATCGGACGGGCGCTTGGCCGCGCGGTTGCGGGCGAGACGCTGCTGTCCTGGGACGATCTTGCGTGACCGGCGCGGCGCTGATCCTGCTCGGCGCGGGCGGTCATGCGCGGGTGGTCGCCGATCTGGCGCGGATGGCGGGCTGGCGGATCGCCGGGTTCGTCGATCCCGGCCGCCCGGTTGGTGAGGTCATCCAGGGCGCGGCGGTTCTTGGCGCAGACTTCACCGAGAATGCCGACTGGATGCGCGACTGCTTCATGATTGCTGCGATCGGCGAAAACGTCGTGCGCCGCCGCGAGCATGGGCGGCTGATTGCGGCGGGCGCACGGGTTCCGGCGCTGGTTCACCTGTCGGCGGCGGTTTCGGCCTTCGCGACGCTGGAGCCGGGCGCGGTGGTGATGGCGGGCGCCGTGGTGCAGGCCGGCGCCTGGGTCGGGGCGGCGGCGGTGATCAACACCGCCGCCAGCGTGGACCATGACTGCCATATCGGCGAGGCGGCGCTGATCGCGCCGGGCGCGACGCTGTGCGGCGGCGTCCGGGTGGGGGCGTTGACCTTGATCGGCGCAGGAGTGACCGTGGCGCCAAATGTGCGGATCGGGCGCTCGGCCCTTGTCGGCGTCGGCGCCGTGGTTGTCGACGACCTGCCCGACGACGCGCGGCTGAAGCCATGGCGGCGCAAGACGGCCAAGAAGGGGACGGCGCGATGACCCTGGATATCCGCCCATGGCGGCCTGGCGACGAGACCGCGATCATCGCGCTGTTCGAGACCGTTTTCGCGCGTCCGATGACGCCGGCGTTCTGGCGCTGGCGGTTTCTGGACCATCCGGCTGGCGGGCCGCTGATCATGCTGGCGTGGGACGGCGACCGCCTGGCGGGACACTACGCCGCCTCGCACGCTCCGCTGGTGGTGGAGGGGCAGCCGCTGGCCGCCGCATTGTCGATGACGACGATGACGCATCCAGACTATCGCGGGCGCGGATTGTTCGAGGCGCTTGGCGGCGCGCTCTACGAGCAGTTGTCGGCGCAGGGATTTGCGGCGATATGGGGTTTCCCCAATACGCTGTCGCATCTGCCTTTTCGCGGCAAGCTCGGCTGGTTCGACGTCTGCGACGTCGCCACGATGACCCTCGATCTCACGCAGCGCGCAGCGCCGGCCGCCGATCGGCGCGTTGTGACGGTTTCGCAAACCGATGCGCGCTTTGGCGCGCTGTCGGCGCGACTGGCGCGGCAAACGCCGATCGGCGGCCTGCGCGACGCGCCGACGCTCGCCTGGCGGATCGACCGCAATCCGGTCAACCGCTATCGGCTGTTCGCGCTGGAGGAGGGCGACGGGATCGTCGGCTACGCCGTGACCAAGGCGTATGGCGCGGCGGCGGTCGATCTGGTGGAGCTGCGCGCCGAGGACGATGCGGCGGGCAAGCTGCTGCTTGAGACTGTCATCGCGGCAACTGCGGCCGAGGGCGCGCGCCACCTGCACGCCTGGCGGCTTTCCCACGACGCGCAGCGGCTGGTTTTCGAGCGCGCGGGCTTTGCGGCGGGCGCGCCGGTGACCTATTTCGGTGGACGCGCGCTCGGCCCGCTCTCCGCAGCGCCGGACGACTTGCGACACTGGCGCCTCTCGATGCTTGATTCCGACATTTACTGAGGACCGCCATGACCAGGCTCGTGCATTTTCTGACCGGCATCCGGTCGGAATACGACATTCTCGCCCCGGTGATCGACGCCGTGACGGCGACGCAAGGTTTGGACGCCGCCGTCATTGTGACCGGGGCGCATCTGAACGCGCGCTTCGGCGGCTCCGTCAGTCAGATTGAGGCGGACGGGCGGCGGATCGTGGCGCGCATCGACACGCTTCTGGGGTCCGACGGGTTGGCGGGGCGGGTGAAGGGCGCGGCGCTGCAACTCATCGGGCTGACCGATCTGTTCGCGCGGGAGCGCCCCGACTTTCTGGTGGTGATGGGCGACAGGGAGGAGTCGATGACCGGCGCGCTCGCGGCGGCCTACCACCATATTCCCATCGTCCATATCGGTGGCGGCGACCATGCCGACGACGGCAACGTGGACAATCCGATCCGCCATGCGGTCTCGAAGCTTGCGCATCTGCACATGGCGACCACGGCGCTCAGCGCGCGGCGGCTGCGCGCGCTTGGCGAGGAAGAGTGGCGCATTCACGTCACCGGCGCCTCCGGTCTCGACCGCCTCCACAGCACGCCCGTCATGGATCGCGCCGCGCTGGAGCAGTCGCTGGACGTGCGCTGGGAGGGAGCGCCCTATGTGGTGCTGCTCTACCACCCAACCATCACCGATTTTCAGAGCGCCCGCGCGCACATGGCGGCGATCACGCGCGTTCTCGAGGCCACGGGCCTGCATGTAGCGGTAATGGCCCCGAACTCCGACCCCGGCAACGACGCCATTGTCTCCGAGATCAACGCCTTCGTCGCCCGATGCGCGCGCGTGCGCGCCTTCACCTTTCTCGAGCGCTGCGCTTTCGTGAACCTGCTGCGCCACGCAAGCGCTCTGGTCGGCAACTCCTCCGCAGGGATTCTGGAGGCGCCCAGTCTCGGGCTGCCGGTGGTCAACATCGGCATGCGCCAACGCGGCCGTGAGCACGCCGACAATGTGATCTTCACCGACTATGAGCCGGACGAGATCGCCGCCGCCATAAGCCGGGCGACCGGCGATCCGGCTTTCCGCGCCCGCGTCGCCGAACGGCGCACACCCTATGGCGACGGTCGCGCGGGACGGCGGATCGCCGATGTGCTGGCCGGGGTAGAGATGGATCAACGGCTGATGCGCAAGGCGTTCGTGATGGAGGATGCAGGATGTTGATCGAGGGCGGGCGCGGCCCGGTTCTGGTTGTTGCGCCGCATCCCGATGACGAGACGCTGGGAGCGGGCGGTTTTCTGCTGCGCGCCCGCGCCGCAGGCAGGCCGATACACTGGCTGATCGCGACGGCCATCACCGAAGCCGATGGCTGGCCCGCCGAAAAGGTCGCTCGGCGCGCCCGCGAAATTGACGCGGTGGCGGCGGCCTTTGGTTTCGCCGGGGTGCATCATCTGGGCTTTCCGGCCGCCCGGCTCGACCGGATCGCGATGGGCGATCTGGTTGGCGCCGTTGGCGCGGTGGCGCGCGCCGTGGCGCCTGACATCCTTATCCTGCCGCATCGCGGCGATGCGCACAGCGATCATCAGATGGTCCACGACGCCGGCATCGCCTGCGCCAAGTGGTTTCGCTACCCCGCCACGCGCTGGACCCTGGTCTATGAAGCCCTGTCGGAAACCGACGCCAGCCTTCGGACGGCGGAGCCGTTCCGCGCCGACGTCTTTGTCGACATTGCGACGCATCTGGAGGAGAAACTGCGCATCGCCGAGATGTTCGGTGATGAGATCAGACCCTTTCCGTTCCCGCGAAGCATCGCCGCCCTGCGCGCGCAGGCCGCTTTGCGCGGCGCGGCCTGCGGCGCCGAGGCGGCGGAGGCGTTCATGTTGTTGAGAGGCAGGGTCTGACGGAACGCCCAGGCGCAGACGCCTGGGCGCCTGTCACCTGAGGGCGTCGCAGGCCGCCCGCCGGCTGAGCTACTCCCCGAAAATCGGACAGTGACGGAAGCTACGATCTGACGTTTGCTGGTCTCCAGGGACGAGGAGAACAGAGATGTCGAAACGCAGGAACCATGACGCGGCGTTCAAGGCGCGTGGTG